>Ga0197143_1000186_pt1 | contig 73360 bp, 82 predicted proteins | sample GBS70_MetaG_FD_148603 | JGI IMG/M metagenome (GOLD analysis project Ga0197143, IMG submission 148603) | Sediment microbial communities from Great Boiling Springs, Gerlach, Nevada, United States - GBS 70_MetaG | ecosystem: Environmental > Aquatic > Thermal springs > Hot (42-90C) > Sediment...
AATTTAAAAAAGGAGGGGATATGCCTAAGGAGAAATTTATAAGGACAAAGCCTCATGTTAATGTAGGGACGATAGGGCATGTAGATCATGGTAAGACGACATTAACAAGTGCGATAACATATGTATTAGAGAAGGAGAAGAAAGCGAAGTTTATGAAGTATGAGGAGATAGACAAAGCGCCAGAGGAAAAGGAGCGTGGTTTAACGATAAACATAGCGCATATAGAGTATGAGACAGATAAACGTCATTATGCACATATAGATTGTCCTGGTCATGCCGATTATATAAAGAATATGATAACAGGTGCAGCGCAGATGGATGGAGCGATACTTGTAGTGAGTGCGCCTGATGGGCCAATGCCTCAGACCAGGGAGCATATACTTCTTGCAAGGCAGGTAGATGTTCCATATATAGTAGTATTTATGAACAAGATGGATATGGTAGAGGACAAGGAGTTAGTTGAGTTAGTTGAGTTAGAGGTAAGGGAGTTATTAAGTAAGTATGGATTTCCTGGTGATAATGTTCCTATAATAAAGGGTAGTGCATTAAAGGTTCTTGAGTGTGGATGTGGGAAGAGGGAATGTGAGTGGTGTGGTAGGATATGGGATTTAATGGATGCTATAGACAACTATATACCAGAGCCAGTAAGGATAATAGACAAGCCATTTTTACTTGCTGTTGAGGATGTATTTAGTATAACAGGTAGGGGTACAGTAGCCACAGGTAGGATAGAGAGAGGGAAGGTAAAGATAGGTGATGAGGTAGAGATAATAGGATTAAGTTATGAGGTAAAGAGGAGTGTAGTAACAGGTCTTGAGATGTTTAGGAAGGAGTTAGATGAGGGGGTAGCTGGAGATAATGTAGGTGTATTATTAAGGGGAATAGAGAAGGATGAGGTAGAGCGAGGGATGGTTATAGCGGCGCCAGGTAGTATAACACCTCATACACATTTTAAGGCGCAGGTATATGTATTAAAGAAGGAAGAGGGAGGTAGACATACGCCATTTTTCTCAGGATATAGGCCACAGTTTTACATAAGGACAACAGATGTAACAGGGGAGATAAAATTACCTGAGGGAGTGGAGATGGTGATGCCTGGGGATAATATAGAGTTAGAAGTTAAATTAATATATCCAGTAGCACTTGAGAGAGGTCAGAGATTTGCGATAAGAGAAGGAGGTAAAACAGTTGGTGCTGGTGCTGTAACTGAAATAATAGAATAGGAGTAATTTTTATGAGGGAAATTGTATCTTTGATATGCTCTGTATGTAAAAATAAAAATTATTACACAACAAAAAATAAAAAAATAAAAAAGGAGAAATTACAGTTTAATAAATATTGTCCAAAGTGTAATAAACATACATTGCATACAGAAGGAAAGTAAAATTTTATGTTGACAGAAAAAGAAAAAAAGATTATAATATTTTTTTTGTTTACATTTTTAGTTTTTAGTGTTATAATTAATTTTTGATTAGGCCTGTAGCTCTAACTGGAAGAGCGGCGGACTCCAAATCCGTAGGTTGGAGGTTCGAATCCTCCCAGGCCTGCCAGAGAAATTTAATGAGGGAAAAAATTAAGAGTTATTTTTATGAAGTTAAAGCAGAATTGAAAAAAGTTACATGGCCAGAAAAAAGGACTTTGAAAGTTTCAACTTTTGTAATAATAATTTTTATGATAATTATGGCTATTTATTTTGGAATTGTTGATATTATTTTTGCAAAAATTGTAAGTTTAATATTAAGGTAAAAAATGGGTAAATGGTATATTTTACATGTAAAAACAGGACAGGAAGAAAAAATAAAAAAATTGCTGGAAAGTAGAATTAATGATGATAAAAAGAGAATAACGCAAATTATTATTCCAAAAGAAGAAGTTGCAGAAGTGGAAAAAGGTGAAAAGAAATTGAAAAGCAGAAGATTCTGGCCTGGCTATATGTTGATTGAAATTGATGACGAATGGGATAATGAGATTGTTTGGCATAAAATAAGAACTACTCCTGGAATATTTAAATTTCTTGGTGCAGGGGAAAAACCAGTTTCTTTAAGAGAGGAAGAAATAAATAAAGTTTTGAAGGAGATAGAAGAAAGAAAAAGTAGACCGGCTCCAAAAGTTGAATTTAAAGTTGGTGATAGAATTGAAATAATAGATGGGCCATTTGTAAATTTTACAGGAGTTATTGAAGAAGTTTATCCAGATAGAGAAAGAGTAAAAGTTAGTGTTTCCATATTTGGGAGGTCAACTTCTCTTGAACTTAATTTCTGGCAGGTTGAAAAAATAACATAAAGGAGTTTCAAAATGGCTGTTGAAAAAAAGGTAAAAGCAGTTGTAAAATTGCAGATTCCGGCAGGACAGGCTACACCTGCTCCACCCATTGGTCCAGCTCTGGGGCAACATGGTGTAAATATAATGGAATTTTGTAAACAATTTAATAATTTAACAAAAGGAAAAGAAGGTACAACAATTCCTGTAGTTGTTACAATTTATGAAGATAGAAGTTTTACATTTATAACAAAAACACCTCCTACTTCAGAATTAATTAAAAAAGCAGCAAAAATTATTAAAGGTTCATCCGCACCTAATAGAGAAAAGGTAGGCAAAATTACAAAAAAACAACTTGAGGAAATTGCAAAAATTAAATTACCAGATTTAAATACAAAAGATTTAAACAAAGCAATTAAAATTATAGAAGGAACTTGTAAAAGTATGGGAATTGAAGTTGTTGATTAAAAGTTGATTAAAAGGAGAAAATTATGTCAAAAAGATATTCTGCTTTACTTGAAAAAGTTGATAGAAAAAGAACATATAATTTAGATGAGGCGATAAGTGTTTTAAAACAACTTCATTCAGTAAAATTTGATGAAACTGTTGAACTTTCAATAAAACTTGGAATTGATCCTAAGAAACTTCAATCTCCTATAAGGGGTTCAGTTGTTTTGCCACATGGAACAGGTAAAAGTGTTAAAGTTCTTGTTTTTGCAACAGGAGAAAATATGAAAAAGGCATTGCAGGCGGGTGCAGATTATGTAGGAGGTAGTGAACTGGCTGAAAAGATAAAAAATGGATGGCTTGATTTTGATTATGTTATTTCCACTCCTGACATGATGAAGATAGTTGCACCACTTGGTAAAATTCTTGGTCCAAGAGGTCTTATGCCAAATCCTAAAACAGGAACTGTTACTGAAAATGTTGAAAATGCTGTGAAAGAAGCAAAAAAAGGGAAAGTTGATTTTAAGATGGATAGAGATGGGAATATTCATATTCCTGTAGGAAAAATTTCCTTTCCAGATGAAAAATTGAGAGAAAATATAATTGCTGCAATTGCTTCTGTATTGAGTGTTAAACCAGTTGGAGTGAGAGGGACATATATAAAAACTATGCATTTATCTCTTACAATGTCTCCTTCTATAAAACTTGATAATAGTATTTTGCAAAGTTTAAGAAATATTTAAAAAGGAGACTTTAAAATGATTAAATGGACAAAAAAGAGGAAAGAAGATTTTGTAAAAACCTTGACAGAGGAATTTAAAAAGAGTAAAATTAATATTTTAGCAAGTTTTTCTAAATTAAGTGTATCTGAAATGGGGAAAATAAGAGAAATAATAAAAGATTGTGGAGGCAATATGATGGTGGTAAAAAATAATCTAATTGAAATAATTTTTCAGAATCTAAGTAAAGACGAAGTTTGTAAATTTATATCAGGTCCAACATTTGTTGTTTGGAGTAATAATGAAAATGAAGTGGAGTTAGTTAAAAAATTAGTTGAATTTCAGAAAGATACTGGAAAAATTGAAATTAAGGGTGGATTATTAAATGGAGAGATATTTGATAAACTAAAAATGGAGGAAATTGGTAAATTACCAACAAAGAAAGAATTGCAATCCCAAATTGTATATCTTATAAGAATGCCTTCTATAAGATTGATAAATTCTTTGAAATTTCCAGTTTTAAGAGTAATAAACATTTTGAACCAAATTAAAACAAAAAAGGAGAGTTAAAAATGGAAAATGTAGAAAAAAATATTATTGACGAAATAGTTGAAAAAATTGAAAAGTTGTCAGTTCTTGAAATTGCTGAACTTGCAAAAAAACTGGAAGAAAGGTTTGGAGTAAGTGGTATGGTTGCACCTATTGGAATTACTAGTGCTTCTGTGCAGCCTGCTTCTACTTCTGCTCCTGTTGAAGAAAAAACTACATTTGATGTTATTTTAAAATCTGCAGGTTCAAATAAAATTCAGACGATAAAAGAGGTTAGAGCAATAACAAATCTTGGATTGAAAGAAGCAAAGGATCTCGTTGAATCACTGCCTAAGGTATTGAAAGAAAAAGTTAGTAAAGATGAAGCAGAAGAAATTAAGAAAAAACTTGAAGCTATTGGTGCAGAAGTTGAAATAAAATAAAAAGAAAATTTTTAAAATATATTTTGGGGTGGAAGTTTTAAAACATTTAATTTTTTTAAAAAGGAGTTGAAATGATTGAAATTCCTGATTTATTAAAAATAATTAAAGATTCATATAATGAATTTTTGCAAAAAGATATACCACCTGAAAAGAGAGAAAATAAAGGATTGGAAGAAATTTTTAGGAAGGTTTTTCCTGTTGAAAGTGATGATGAATTGTTAAAACTTGAATATATCTCTTACACAATTGAAGAACCAATAAATACTGTTGAAGAGTGTGTGGAAGAAGGTTTAACTTATGAAGGGAAGATAAGGGTTAAATTCAGATTAATAATTAATAAACGAGATGAAAATGATAAGTTGAAAAATGTTAAGATAAAAGAACAAGAAGTATATGTAGGTGGGATTCCATTAATGACAGAAAGTGGGAGTTTTATAATAAATGGAATAGAAAGAACTGTTGTAAATCAATTATTGAGATGTCCTGGTGTTTATTTTAAAGAGGAAGAAGAAATCATTACAAAAACATTATATTCTGCTAAAATCTATCCAGCAAGAGGATTATGGATAGAATTTCATATTGACCAACATGATGTAATCCATGTATTAATTGGTAAAAAGAAAATTTTGGGTTCTACTTTTTTGAAAGCACTTGGAATAGAAGAAAGTGAATTGATAAAGGAAATATATGGTAATGAAAAAAACGTTCCAGAAAATTCTGTTATTAAAATGACATTCCTTAAAGATACAACCAAAGATAGAGAAGATGCATTAAAATATATTTATTCTGAATTAAGGCCTGGTTATCCATTAATTTTAAAAGAAGCGGAAAAGTTTTTCAAATCACTCTTCTTTACAAATGAAACTTATGACCTTTCTGAAGCAGGCCGTTCTCAAATTAATAAGAAACTTGGACTAAATTTAAAAGAAAGGTATCTAACCAAAGAAGATATAAAAGGAGTTATAAAATATCTTGTTAAACTCTACGAGAAAAAAGAGGGCGAAGTTGATGATATAGACCACCTTGGGAATAAGAGAGTTAGAACATCTGCTGAGATTATAAAAGAACATGTTTATGAGGGACTTGTGAGATTAGCAAGATATTGTAAAGAGAAGATGGCACTTGTTGATAAGACAAAAATAGAAGATATTTCTCCTCAAGATTTAATAAACCACAGATTTTTTACAAATGTTGTAAATGATTTTTTTGCAAGAAATCAATTGTCTCAATTCCTTGATAAAACAAATCCACTTGCAGAAATAACTCATAAAAGAAGAGTAACTGCAGTTGGAGAAGGAGGTATAAAGGAAAGAAAAAGAGCAGGATTTGAAGTAAGAGATGTTCATTATACTCACTTTGGTAAAATCTGTCCAATTGAAACACCTGAAGGTGCTAATATTGGTTTAATAAATTCATTGACTGTTTATGCCAAAGTAGATGAACTTGGGTTCTTAAGGACACCTTATTATAAAGTAGAAAATGGAGTAGTAAAGAAAGATAAAATTGAATATTTAAGTGCAGATGAAGAAGAAAAGTTCAATATTGCTTCTCCTGATGTTCCATATGATAAAGAGACAGGGAAAATAATACCAGAAAAAGTTATAGTGCGTGCTAAAGAAGGTAATTATATTGAAGTTGATAGAGAAAAAATTGATTACATAGGTATCTCGCCAGTCCAGATGGTGAGTGTTAGCAGTTCTTTAATCCCTTTCCTTGAACATGATGATTCCAATAGAGCATTGATGGGTTCTAATATGCAGAGACAAGCAGTTCCTTTGATTAAGCCAGAATCACCAATTGTAAAAACAGGAATGGAGAAATATGTTGTGAGAGATACAGGTGCAGTAATAAAAGCGAAAAATTCCGGTATTGTTGAATATGTAGATGCTGAGAAAATTATTGTTAAAAGAGACAAAAAAGGATTATTCCCCTGGGAAGAGAAAGATATATATTATCTAAAAAAGTTTAATAAAACAAATCAAGATACATGTTTCCATCAAAGACCAATTGTTGATGTTGGTGATAAAGTGGAAGAAGGTCAAATTCTTACAGATGGTTATGCAATTTCAAAAGATGGTGAACTTGCATTGGGAAGGAATTTACTTGTTGCATTTATGCCTTGGCATGGATATAATTATGAAGACGCTATTTTAATAAGTGAAAGAGTTGTTAAAGAAGATATATTTACTTCTATCCATATAAAAGAATTTGAAGTTGAAGCAAGAGATACAGAACTTGGGCCTGAAGAAATAACCGCTGATATCCCAAATGTTCCAGAAGAACAACTTGCACATCTTGATGAGAATGGAATAGTTAAAATAGGGACAGAGGTAGAACCGGATGATATTATTGTTGGTAAAATAACTCCAAGGGGGGAATCCGAATTAACTCCCGAAGAAAAACTTTTAAGAGTAATATTTGGCGAAAAATCAAAGAATGTTTTAAATACTTCAGAAAGAGTTCCACCAGGTATAAAAGGTGTTGTTATAAATGTAAGAAAATATGAAAGAAGAGATTTAGAAAATGATGAAAAAGCGAAAGAAAAGGTAGAAAAGGAAATAGCACAAATTAGAGCAAACTATAAAAAGAAGGAAAAAATAGTTAAGGACATTATCACAAAGGAAATTAAAAATTACCTTGAAAATAAAAATATAAAGGCGAAAGTTACTTCTGGAATTATTGGATGGGAAAAACTGCTTAATAAAGTTCCTGATGAGATAAGGGATGATTTAAAAAAGATAATTGAGATTGGAAAGAAAGAAATAGAAAAAATAGAAATACAATGTAGAGAAGAAGAAGCAAAGATAAGGAAGGGATATGAACTTCCGCCAGATGTAAGAGTTAAGGTTGTTGTTGAAATAGCGATAAAAAAGAAAATTGCAGTTGGAGATAAGATGAGTGGAAGACATGGAAATAAAGGAGTTATTGCAAAAATTTTACCTGAAGAAGATATGCCATTTCTTGAAGATGGAACTCCTGTTGATATTGTTTTAAATCCTCTTGGTGTTCCCTCAAGAATGAATATTGGACAAATTCTTGAAACACATCTTGGTTGGGCATTAAAAACACTTGGATATAAACTTGAAGTTCCTGTATTTCAAGGAATAAAAGAACTTGAAATAAAACAACTTTTGAAACAAGCAGGTCTTCCTGAAAGTGGTAAAACAATTCTTTATGATGGACAAACAGGAGAACCATTCAGCCAACCTGTGACAGTGGGATACATGTATATGATGAAACTTATACATCTTGCAGATGAAAAGATTCATGCAAGGTGTACAGGTTCTTATTCATTAATAACCCAGCAACCCCTTGGTGGTCGTGCACAATTTGGTGGGCAGAGATTTGGTGAGATGGAAGTATGGGCACTTGAAGGTTACGGTGCTGCTTATACCCTAAAAGAAATGTTAACAGTAAAGAGTGATGATACGGAAGGTAGAAAACTTATGTATGAATCAATTGTTAAAGGTATTGATTATAAAGGAGAAAATATACCTGAATCATTTAAAGTATTAAAAAAGGAATTACAGGGTCTTGGATTTGATTTACGACTTGAAAAAAGAAAAATTGGAGACAGAGAAAAAGAAATTGTAACGATAAGAATTGCAACTCCAACAGTTATACGTTCATGGTCTTATGGAGAGGTAAAGAAAGCAGAGACATTAAATTATAGAACATTAAAACCAGAAAGAGATGGGTTATTCTGTGAGAGGATATTTGGACCAGAGAAAGATTATGAATGTGCTTGTGGGAAATATAAAAAATTGAGATATAAAGGAATAATATGTGATAGATGTGGAGTTGAAGTAACAACAAGAAAGGTAAGAAGAGAAAGAATAGGTCATATTGAACTTGCAACACCTGTTTCCTATGTATGGTTATTCAAGAGCACTGCAAACTGGATGGGATTGCTTCTTGATCTTACTCAGGCAGAACTTGAAATGGTTCTTTACTATGAGAGATACATAGTTATAGATCCTGGAAATGTTCCTGAATTAAAGGAAAAAATGTTGCTTAAAGAGGAAGAATATCAAAAATATCTTGAAAAATATGGAAATAAATTTAAGGCTGGAATAGGTGCAGAAGGAATACAGGAATTATTGAAAAAAATAGATCTTGTGAAACTGGAAAAAGAATTAAAAGAAGAAATAAAGAAAAAGCATAAAGGAACAGAAGAAAAGAAAGATCTAATTAGAAAACTTAGAATGGTTCAAGGATTAATAAAGACACAAGTAAAACCAGAATACCTTGTTACAAATATTATACCTGTAATTCCACCTGATTTAAGACCTCTTTTGCCACTTGATGGTGGAAGATTTGTTGCTTCTGATTTAAATGATTTATATCAGAGAGTTATAAACAGAAATAATAGATTGAAAAAACTTATTAAATTGCAAACTCCTGATATAATCATAAGAAATGAAAAAAGATTACTTCAAGAAGCGGTTGATGCTTTAATGGATAATGGAAGACATGGAATGCCTGTTCTTGGTAAGGGTAAAAGACCTTTAAAATCTCTTGCAGATGCTCTGAGAGGGAAGCAGGGAAGATTCAGACAGAATTTACTTGGAAAAAGAGTTGATTATTCAGGAAGAGCAGTTATTGTTGTGGGTCCAAATTTAAAATTAAATGAATGTGGAATACCAAAAGAGATGGCTCTTGAACTTTTTAGTCCTTTTGTATTAAGAGAATTTAGAAAGAAAGAATATTTCCATACTCTGGGTAGTGCCAAAAAAGCAATAAGAGAAAATAGACCTGAAGTATGGGAAATTCTTGAAAAAGTGATAAGACACCATCCAGTTTTATTAAATAGGCAACCAACATTACATAGATTGAGTATTCAGGCATTTGAACCAAGATTAATAGAAGGAAATGTTATAGCAATTCATCCTTTGGTGTGTCCTGCTTATAATGCAGATTTTGATGGTGACACAATGAGCATACATGTTCCTTTAACTCCTGAAGCGATACTTGAAGCAGAACTTTTGTTGAAGGCAACAACACATATTCTTTCACCTGCAAATGGAAGACCTGTTGTTACTCCTACAAGAGATATAGTTATGGGATGTACTTACTTAACTTATATGAGCGAAGAACAAGAGTATCCAAAAGTCCTTTCAAGTTTTAATGAAGCAAAATATCTTAATTATATTGGAGAAATTGAACTTCATCAACCTATAAAAGTAAAAGATGAAAATGGCAAAGTTATTAAGACAACAGTTGGAAGAATTATATTTAATGAAATTTTACCACCTGAGATTCCTTTCAAAAATACCATTTTTGAATCAAATTCATTAGAAAAATTAATAGAAGAAATGTTTACAAAATGTGGATATGAAAAGACAGTTGAATTTCTTGATGCTTGCAAAGAACTTGGATTTTATTATGCAACAGTTAGTGGAATTACAATTGGAATTGATGACCTTATTGTTCCTAAAGAAAAAGATAAATTGATAAGTGAAGCAAAAGCAGAGGTTGAGAAAGTTGAGAAAAATTATAGAAAAGGAATAATTTCAGAAGGTGAGAAATATAATAGAAAGATTGATATATGGACTTCTGTAAGTAACGAATTAATGGAAATTGTAATGAATAAAATAAAAAATGATGTGAATACAAAACCATTTAGAATTAATCCTATTTATTTGATGGTGTCTTCAGGAGCAAGAGGTAATAAATCGCAAGTTGCACAATTAGCAGGTATGAGAGGACTAATGATAAGGCCAACAAAGAAATTTACAGGAGGAATTGGAGAAATTATAGAAACACCAGTTATTTCAAACTTTAAAGAGGGGCTTTCTGTTTTTGAATATTTCATTTCAGTTCATGGGGGAAGAAAAGGACTTGTTGATACTGCATTAAAGACATCAGAAGCAGGATATTTAAGTAGAAGATTAGTTGATGTTGCCCATTCAGTTATAGTTACTCAATATGATTGTGGAACATTGGAAGGTATTTACGCTAGTCCACTTGTTGAAGGAGATGAAGAAATAATTCCATTAAAAGAAAGGATTATTGGAAGAGTAGCACTTGATGATGTTGTTAATATTCTTGGAGAAGTTATAGTTAAAAGTGGAGAAGTTATAGATGAAGAAAAGGCGGATATGATCATAAAAGCAAAAGAAGAAGGTTTATTACTTACAAATAAGATAAAAATAAGAAGTGTTTTAACATGTAGAGCAGAAAAAGGAGTTTGTGCAAAATGTTATGGATGGGATTTATCAAGAAAGAAACTTGTTAATATTGGAGAAGCAGTTGGTATTGTTGCAGCACAATCAATAGGAGAACCAGGAACACAATTAACTTTAAGAACATTCCACACGGGTGGAACTGCATCAAGAGGCGTTGGTCCATCTTCATTAACAAGTAAATCTGATGGAATAATTAAATATCTTGAAGATTTGAAAGTAGTAAAGAATAAAGAAGGTAAAAATATTGTTTGCCAGAGAGAAGGAGGTATTATTATTGTTGATGATAGGGATAGAGAAGTTGAAAGATATACATTAAGAGTTGGTAGCATTATAGAATTTGAAAATGGAGGGAGAGTTAAAAAAGGTGATACAATTGCAAAATGGGATCCATATTCAATTCCTGTTGTTGTTGATAAGGGAGGAGTTGTTAAATATAAAGATATTGAAGTTGGAAAAACAGTGAAAGAAGAAGTAGATACTATAGCAAAAAGAAGAAATTTAATTGTAATTCCACATAAAGAAGAAATGGACCCACAAATAGTTCTTTATGATGAAAATGGAAAAATTGTGGGAAGTTATCATATTCCAATAGGTGCTCATATAATTGTAAATGAAGGTGATAAAGTTTCTCCAGGTGATATAATTGCAAAAACACCGAGAACAGTTGGAAGAATTCAGGATATTACAGGTGGTTTACCAAGAGTATCTGACCTATTTGAAGCAAGATCTCCAAAAAATCCAGCAATACTTTCAGAAATAGAGGGAATTGTTCATGTTAAAATGGAAAAAGGTATGAGAAAAGTTGTCGTTGAAAATGAAGAGACAAATGAAGTAAGGGAGTATATTATTCCATATGGTAAAACAATTGTAGTGAGCGAAGGAGATAAAGTACTCCCTGGAACAGAATTAACAGATGGATTTAAATCATTAAATGATATTTTGAGAATTCAAGGGGAGAAAAAAGTTATGGAATACCTTTTAAATGAAATTCAAAAAGTTTATAGAATTGAGGGAGTTAAAATAAATGATAAGCATATAGAAGTAATAATAAGACAGATGCTTTCAAGAGTTAGAGTGGAAGACCCAGGAGATACATATTTACTTGAAGGAGAAGAAATAAATAGATATGAAATACAGAAAATAAATGAATCATTACCAAAAGGTAAAAAACCTGCAACATTTAAACCATTAGTTCTTGGTATCACAAAAGTTGCTCTCACATGTGAAAGTTTTATATCTGCGGCGTCTTTCCAGGAAACAATGAGAGTCTTGACAGATGCAGCAGTTTTAGGTGCTGAGGATTATCTTGAAGGGTTGAAAGAAAATGTTATTCTTGGAAGATTGATTCCTGCTGGAACTGGTATATTTGAAAAGAAAGAGGAAAAAGTAGAAGAATATCAATATATATAACAAGGAGGTAAAATGCCAACAATTAACCAGTTAATAAGAAAGAGAAGAAAACCAAAAATTAAGAAATCAAGATCAACTGCACTTGAAAAAAATCCATTTAAAAAGGGTGTTTGTTTATATGTTAGAACAATGACACCTAAAAAACCAAATTCTGCATTGAGAAAAATAGCAAAGGTGCGTTTAACGAATGGAAAAGAAGTTATTGCATATATTCCAGGAATAGGCCATAATTTACAAGAACATTCAATTGTCCTTGTTAGAGGAGGTAGAGTTAAAGATTTGCCTGGCGTAAAATATCATATTGTAAGAGGAGTTTATGATGCTGGTGGTGTAGAAAATAGAAAAAAATCTCGTTCAAAGTATGGAACTAAAAAGCCAAAAGAAGAGAAAAAGGAGGGTTAAAAAATGCCAAGAAGAAAGAGAGCAGAAAGAAGAGAGGTAAAGCCAGACCCAAAGTATAATGATTATGAGGTTGCCAAATTCGTAAATAAGATAATGTGGGACGGAAAAAAATCACTTGCATATAAAATATTCTATAAAGCGATGGATATAATTAAAGAAAAAACTAAGGAAGACCCTCTTGCAGTTTTTAAAAAAGCATTAAATAATGTTAAACCTCGCCTTGAAGTAAGACCAAGAAGAGTAGGAGGTGCTACTTATCAAATCCCAATTGAAGTCCCTCCTCATAGAAGTTTATCACTTGCAATTAGATGGATAGTTGAATCAGCAAGAGCCAGGAAAGGTAAGCCAATGGCAGAAAGATTAGCAGAGGAATTAATAGAAGCATCTCAAGGGCAAGGTACAAGTGTAAAGAAAAAAGAAGATACTCATAAAATGGCCGAAGCCAATAGAGCTTTTGCACATTATAGATGGTAAATTCTTTCTTTTAAAATTTTTAGAAAATCTATAAAAGGAGATTTATTTTTATGATTGAGAAAGTTAGAAATGTAGGTATAATAGCCCATATAGATGCAGGAAAGACAACAACAACAGAGAGATTTCTTTTTTATACTGGGAAAACATATAAAATTGGAGATGTTGATGAAGGAACAGCTGTTATGGATTGGATGGATCAGGAAAAAGAAAGAGGAATTACAATAACTGCAGCAGCAACAACCTGTTATTGGAAGGGTTACAAAATAAATATAATAGATACTCCAGGACATGTTGATTTTACAGTAGAAGTTGAAAGGTCTTTAAGAGTTCTTGATGGTGCTGTTGGTATTTTTTGTGGAGTTGCAGGAGTTCAACCACAGTCAGAAACGGTTTGGCGTCAGAGTGAAAAATATAATGTTCCAAGAATAATTTATGTAAATAAAATGGATAGAATTGGTGCTGATTTTTTTAGAGTACTTGATGATATAAAGAAAAAATTGGGTTCAAAACCCCTAATTCTTGTTTTACCAGTTGGTAGGGAGGATGAGTTTATAGGATTAATTGATATTATTGAAGAAAAAATGATAATTTATGATTCAGAATTTGAAACAGAGGCAAAAATAATGGATATCAAAGAAGAGTATAAGGAAGAATTTATGAAATATAAAAACATTTTGATTGAGGAACTTGCAGAAATAGATGAAAAGATTATGGAAAAATATATTAATGGGGAAAAGATTGAAAAAGATTTGATAAAAAAGGCGATAAGAAAGGGAACACTTGAAAGAAAATTTTTCCCTGCATTTTGTGGTTCTTCGTTAAAAAATAAAGGAACAATTTTAATTTTAGATGCGATTTGTGATTATTTGCCATCTCCAATTGATAGAGGAGAAATATGTGGAATAAATCCTTATAATGGAAAAAGAGAAACAAGAAAGCCAGAACCACAAGAAAAGTTTTCAGGGATTATTTTTAAAATATACAATGATATACATCTTGGCAAAATTCTATATGCAAGAATTTATTCAGGAAAAATTAAAAAAGGAGATAGAGTTTTAAATTCTTTAAGAGACAAAAAAGAAAAAGTTTTAAAATTACTTGAAGTGCATGCAAATAAATATTCAAGCATAGATTGTGCAGTTGCTGGTGATATAGTTGGTATTATTGGACTAAAAGAAACATTTACTGGAGATACTATATGTGATGAAACAAGTCCAATTATTTATGAAAGAATAAGTTTTCCAGAGCCAGTGATTTATTCAGCAATTGAGCCGAAAACAAAAAGTGATTATGATAAATTAATTGATGGAATAAATAAAATTTTGGAAGAAGATCCGACATTAAAATTGAAAATAGATGAAGAAACAGGTCAAATAATTTTGATGGGTATGGGAGAACTTCATATAGATGTAATTGCAGAAAGATTGAAAAGAGAATATAAAATTCCTGTAAGAATTGGTAAACCAGAGGTGGCCTACAGGGAAACAATAACTATACCCTGTGAAGGAATTGGAGAATTTTCAAATATAATTGGTGATAAATTAAATTATGGGTATGTAGTTTTAAGACTTGAGCCAGGTGAAAAAGGAGAAAAATTTAAATTTTTTAATTTTGTGGATAAAACAAAATTGCCATATGAATTTATTCCAGCTGTTGAAGAAGGAGTTAAAGAATGTCTTGAAATTGGGATTTATGGATTTCCTATTATTGATATAAAAGTTTCAATTATTGATGCTATTTTTAATCCAGAAAATTCTACTTATTTTGGGTATAAAGTCGCAGCATCTATAGCATTTAAGAATGCATATAAAAATGGTTCTCCTACAATTCTTGAGCCAATTATGAGAATAGAAATATTGGTTCCTGAAGAATTTATAGGTGAGGTCATTAATGATTTTTCTACAAGAAATGGGAAAATTACAAGTATTGAAATACATGGGAATACAGGTATAATTAATGGAAATGTTCCTTTAAAAAAAATTTTTGGATATTCCACAGTTTTGAGGTCATTGACACAGGGAAGAGGAAGTTTTATAATAGAACCATTATATTATGAAGTGGTTCCCGAGGAAGAGTTTAAAAAAATAGTGGGTATATTTTTTTAATTTAAAAAAGGAGGGGATATGCCTAAGGAGAAATTTATAAGGACAAAGCCTCATGTTAATGTAGGGACGATAGGGCATGTAGATCATGGTAAGACGACATTAACAAGTGCGATAACATATGTATTAGAGAAGGAGAAGAAAGCGAAGTTTATGAAGTATGAGGAGATAGACAAAGCGCCAGAGGAAAAGGAGCGTGGTTTAACGATAAACATAGCGCATATAGAGTATGAGACAGATAAACGTCATTATGCACATATAGATTGTCCTGGTCATGCCGATTATATAAAGAATATGATAACAGGTGCAGCGCAGATGGATGGAGCGATACTTGTAGTGAGTGCGCCTGATGGGCCAATGCCTCAGACCAGGGAGCATATACTTCTTGCAAGGCAGGTAGATGTTCCATATATAGTAGTATTTATGAACAAGATGGATATGGTAGAGGACAAGGAGTTAGTTGAGTTAGTTGAGTTAGAGGTAAGGGAGTTATTAAGTAAGTATGGATTTCCTGGTGATAATGTTCCTATAATAAAGGGTAGTGCATTAAAGGTTCTTGAGTGTGGATGTGGGAAGAGGGAATGTGAGTGGTGTGGTAGGATATGGGATTTAATGGATGCTATAGACAACTATATACCAGAGCCAGTAAGGATAATAGACAAGCCATTTTTACTTGCTGTTGAGGATGTATTTAGTATAACAGGTAGGGGTACAGTAGCCACAGGTAGGATAGAGAGAGGGAAGGTAAAGATAGGTGATGAGGTAGAGATAATAGGATTAAGTTATGAGGTAAAGAGGAGTGTAGTAACAGGTCTTGAGATGTTTAGGAAGGAGTTAGATGAGGGGGTAGCTGGAGATAATGTAGGTGTATTATTAAGGGGAATAGAGAAGGATGAGGTAGAGCGAGGGATGGTTATAGCGGCGCCAGGTAGTATAACACCTCATACACATTTTAAGGCGCAGGTATATGTATTAAAGAAGGAAGAGGGAGGTAGACATACGCCATTTTTCTCAGGATATAGGCCACAGTTTTACATAAGGACAACAGATGTAACAGGGGAGATAAAATTACCTGAGGGAGTGGAGATGGTGATGCCTGGGGATAATATAGAGTTAGAAGTTAAATTAATATATCCAGTAGCACTTGAGAGAGGTCAGAGATTTGCGATAAGAGAAGGAGGTAAAACAGTTGGTGCTGGTGCTGTAACTGAAATAATAGAATAAAACCTTGACAATTTAAAATTAATTTTGGTATAATAATTATTTTATGGCAAAAGAATAAAAATGGAAGAAAGAAAAATAATAAGAATAAAATTAAAATCTTTTGATCATAGGTTGCTTGATAAATCTGTTAAGGAGATAATTGAAATAGCAAAATCTACTGGTGTTAGTATTAGTGGTCCTGTTCCTTTGCCAACGAAAAGAGAATTATATACAGTTTTAAGATCACCACATGTTAACAAAAAAAGTAGAGAACAGTTTGAATTTAAAATACACAAAAGATTGATTGATATAATTGAACCAACAAAAAGAACGGTTGATGCTTTGAGTAAATTGAGTTTACCAGCAGGGGTAGAAGTGGAAATGAAAGAATTATAAAAGGAGTAAAAATGAGTTTAGGCATTCTTGGGAAAAAACTGAAAATGACACAAATTTTTAATGAAGATGGTGAGGTTATACCTGTAACAGTTGTTGAATACAAAGAAGGTTATATTGTTGATTTAAAAACAAAAGAAAAAGATGGATATGTTGCATTAAAAGTTGGTTTTGAAGAAGTAGATGAGAAAAAATTAACAAAACCAGAACTTGGATATTTGAAAAAAAGGGATTTACCACCTTTGAAGATTTTGAAAGAATTTAGATTTAATAGTTTTGAAGAAATTAAAGATTATAAAATAGGAGACAGAATAAAAATAGATATATTTAAAGAAGGAGAGTTGGTTGATGTAACAGGAAGATCCATAGGTAAAGGTTTTCAAGGAGTTGTAAAAAGACATGGATTTCATGGAGGTCCTGCAAGTCATGGTTCAATGTCTCATAGGGCTCCAGGTTCAATTGGACCTACTACTCCTCAAAGAGTTATAAAAGGTAGAAGGATGGCAGGTCATATGGGAAATAAAAAAGTTACAATTCAAAATTTACAAATAGTTAAAATAATGAAAGATGAAAATGTAATTATGATAAAAGGTGCAATACCAGGACCTTCAAATGGATATGTTTGGATAAAAAAAGCAGTTAAAAAGAGGATAAAAAATGGTTAAAATTAATGTTTATGATATTGAGGGAAATATAATAGGTGAAAGAGAGATTAACGGAGAGATTTTGAAAAAACCAATTAATAAGGATGTTCTTTATTATTATGTTGTAAGTTATCTTGCAAACCAGAGATTGGGAACACATTCAACAAAAACAAGAGGAGAGGTAAGTGGAGGTGGAAGAAAACCATGGAGACAGAAAGGAACTGGAAGAGCAAGAGTAGGTTCAATAAGAAACCCAATATGGCGTCATGGTGGAATAGCATTTGGACCAAAACCAAGGGACTATTCAATTAGGCTACCAAAGAAAGTCAAAAGGAAGGCATTGGTTGAATCTTTAAGGGATAAGTTGATGGAAAATAGAGTGTTATTTATAAAAATAGATAAAATAGAAAAACCGAAAACAAAGATTTTTAGTAATTTTTTGAAAAAAATTGGCCTTAATAATGAAAAAGTTTTGTTTATTTTTAAAGATACAATGGATAAAAATAAAATTTTATCTGTGAGAAATTTGTCGAATGTAAGTTATGATTATATTGAAAAAATTAATGCTTACGAAATTTTAAATAGTGATAGATTGGTTATAGAGGATGAATCATTTGAAAAATTCAAAGATTTTTTAGAAGGAGGAGAAATTGTTTGACCCTTATAAAATAATAAAACATCCAATAATTACTGAAAAGGCCACAGAATTGAACAAGGAAAATAAATATGTTTTTTGTGTAGATAAAAAAGCAAATAAGCATCAGATTAAAAAAGCGATAGAGGAAATTTATAATGTAAAAGTTGAAAAAGTTTTTGTTATAAATATAAAACCTAAAAAAAGGAGATATAGATTTTTTATTGAAGGTTATAAATCTGGTTATAAAAAAGCAATTGTTCAATTGAAAGAAGGAGAAAAAATTGCCATTACGTAAATTAAAACCTGTTACTCCGGGTCAAAGGCATGCAATTTTACAAGATTTTTCTGATATTACAAAAAAAGAACCAGAAAAGTCTCTTGTTTTTGGCTTAAAGAAGACAGGTGGAAGAAATAATACAGGAAGGATTACAGTTAGACATAGAGGAGGAGGCCATAAAAGACTTTATAGAATAATTGATTTTAAAGGAAGAATTGGATATGAAGCAGTAGTTAAAAGTATTGAATATGATCCAAATAGAAATGCCAGAATTGCTTTAATTACTTATACAGATGGTGTAAAAAGTTATATTATAGCACCTGTTGGTCTTTCTGTTGGAGACAGGATAAAATGTGGAGAGGATGCAGAAATAAAGATTGGCAATAGATTACCATTAAAAAATATACCTGAAGGAACTCAGATTTATAATTTAGAATTGATTCCGGGTAGAGGTGGACAAATTGTAAGAAGTGCCGGAACATTTGCTACTCTTTTGGCTAAAGGTGAAAAATATGCTCAAGTAAGATTGCCATCTGGAGAAGTAAGATTGTTTGATTTAAATTGTTATGCTTCTATTGGACAGGTAAGTAATCCTGAATATAAATATATATCCCTTGGTAAAGCAGGAAGATCCAGATGGCTTGGAATAAGACCAACTGTTAGAGGAACTGCTATGAATCCAGTTGACCATCCGATGGGTGGCGGAGAAGGAAGAGGGAAAGGGCATCAATCACAAAGTCCAACTGGAGTACCTGCAAAAGGTTATAAGACTAGAAAAAAACATAAGTCATCTGATAAATTTATAGTTGAAAGAAGGAAAAAGAAATGAGATCCAAGAAAAAAGGTCCATATGTAGATACTAAACTTTTACAAAAAGTAATGAAACAGAAAGAAAGTGGAAAAAAGGAAATAATTAAAACATGGGCAAGAAGTTGTACAATTATTCCTGAATTTGTTGGTCATACTTTTGCAGTTCATAATGGAAGGACATTTATAAATGTTTATGTAACTGAAAATATGGTTGGTCATCGTCTTGGAGAATTTGCTCCAACAAGAACTTTTAGAGGTCATGGAGCTCATACAGAAAGAGCAAGAGAAAAGAAATAGAGGTGAAGTATGGAAGTTAAAGTTAAAGCAAGATATGTAAGAATTGGTCCCAAAAAATTAAGAATGATAAGAGAACTTGTTTTAGGGAAAAATATAGATGAAGCAATTGGAATTTTAAGAAATTTGCCAAAAAAAGGTGCAAGAATACTTGAAAAAGTTATTAAAAGTGCTCAAGATGCAGCAAAATATAAAGGTGAAGGGTATGAATGGAAAGTTAAAAATGTTATTATTGACGGAGGTCCAATGCTTAAAAGATGGAGAGCAGCACCAATGGGGAGAGCGGTAATGATTAGGAAAAGAACATCACATATAACTGTTATACTTGAATCAAACGAGGAATAATTATGGGACAGAAAGTCAATCCGATTGGTTTAAGGTTAGGTATAGTGGAAAATTGGAGAAGTAATTGGTTTGCTACAAAAAAAGAATTTAAGGATTTATTAAAAGAGGATATTTTGATAAGAGATTATATTAAAAAGAGATATCCAAGAGGAAGTATAACAAAAATAGAAATAGAAAAAACAGATAGTATAAGAATTAGAATTTATACTACAAGACCTGGTGTTGTTTTGGGAAGAAGGGGAACAGAAATAAATAAATTGAGAGATGAACTTTATGAAATGTTTAAAAAACAAATATACATTGATTGTATAGAGGTTAATCCACCAGGGTTGAGTGCTCAATTTCTTGCTGATTCAATTGTTATTCAACTTGAAAAACGTGTTCCACATAGACAAGCAATTAAAAAGGCAATGGATTTGGCAATGCAATCAGGTGCTCAAGGAGTAAAGGTAAGAATATCTGGAAGGATAGCAGGTGCAGAAATAGCAAGGAGTGAACAATATATAGTTGGAAAAGTTCCGCTTCATACTTTAAGAGCAAAAATTGACTATGCAACAAGTACCGCTTTTACAAGAAGTGGAACAGTGGGAGTTAAAGTATGGGTTTATCTTGGAGAAGTGTTAGAAGAAAAAGGAGAAAAAGATGCCACTAATGCCTAAAAGAGTTAAATATAGAAAAATGCAGAGAGGAAGAACAAAAGGTAAAGCAACATGTGGTAATACTTTATTTTATGGTGATTATGGCCTTAAAGCACTTGAACCTGGATGGATAACAGCACAACAAATTGAAGCAGCAAGAATTGCAATAACACATTATTTAAAATCCAGAGGAAAACTTTGGATTAGAATATTTCCGGATAAACCAATTACAAAAAAACCAGCAGAAAGTAGAATGGGAAAGGGAAAAGGTGATGTAAGTGGATGGGTGGCTGTTGTCCTTCCTGGAAAAATAATTTTTGAAATAGCAGGAGTAGCAGAAGAACTTGCTAAAGAGGCTTTAAGAAGAGCTTCTCATAAACTTCCTTGTAAAACCAAAATTGTTTCAAGGGTTCTAAGTTAAAAAGTTGAAAAAATTTTTAAAATTATGGTATAATATAATTTTACGTTTTTAAAAACATGAAAAAAGAAGAACTTAAAAAGTGGAGAGAGGCAACAAATCAAGAAATAGAAAATAAAATTATGGAATTAAAAAGAAAACTTTATGAAATGAAAAATCAATTACTTCTTGGTCAATTAAAAAATTATTCACAGTTAAAGGAAATAAAAAAGGATATAGCAAGGTTGAAAACAATTTTAAATGAAAGAAAATTTGGAGTTAAAAAATGACAAAAAAATTAATAGATAAAATTGGTGTAGTTGTTAGTGATAAGATGAATAAAAGTAGAGTTGTTATGGTTGAGTTTATGACACAACATCCAAAATATAAAAAAACAATAAAAAAAAGAAGGAAATTTATGGCTCACGATGAAAATAATATTACAAAAGTTGGTGATATAGTTAGAATTATTCAAACAAGACCATTAAGTAGAAAAAAAAGGTGGAAAATTGTTGAAATTTTGGGTAGGAAGCAAGAAATACTTGATAAAAAGGAGGAAATAAGTGGTGCAACTCAGGACAATGCTACAAGTTGCTGATAATACAGGTGCAAAAAAAATAATGGTGATTGGATTTATAGGAAGTTCCAAAAGGAGATATGGATATGTGGGTGATATTGTTGTTTGTAGTGTTAAAGATGCTCTTCCTGATGGGATTGTCAAAAAGAAGGAAAAAGTTAGAGCAGTTATTATAAGGACAAAAAAAGAGATAAAAAGAAAGGATGGATCAGTTTTAAGATTTGACCATAATTCTGCGGTTATTATTGATAATGAAGGTAATCCAAGAGGAACAAGGGTTTTTGGACCAGTACCAAGAGAATTAAGGGATAAAAATTTCACAAAAATAATTTCACTTGCACCTGAGGTAATATAAAAATGAAATTTAAACTTAAAAAAGGTGATTTTGTTCAGGTTATAAAAGGTAAGGATAAAGGTAAAAAAGGAAGGATTTTAAAAATTTTTTATAAAGAAAATAGAGTTCTTGTTGAAGGAATAAATTTTGTCAAAAAACATGTTAAACCAGGAGCAGTTGATAGACAGGGAGGAATAATTCAAGTTGAAAAACCAATATCAATAAGTAATGTTAACTTTTTTTGTTTAAAATGTAGTAAGCCCACGCGTCTTGGAATAAAATTTTTAGAAGATGGTAGTAAAGTGAGATATTGTAAAAAATGTAAGGAAATTGTAGATGAGAAGTAAAATGGAAGAGCCAAGATTAAAAAAAATATATAAAGAAGTGGTTATACCTAAATTAAAGGAAAAGTTTGGATATAAGAATGATTTACAGGTTCCTAAAATTCTAAAAATTGTTTTAAATATGGGGATAGGTAGGGATAGTAAGGATGCAAAAGCAATTGAAGCAGCACAGAGAGAATTAACTTTAATTGCTGGGCAGAAAGCAGTTTTGACAAAAGCAAAGAAATCTATTGCAGGATTTAATGTAAGAAAAGGTGATATTGTTGGAGTTATGGTGACTTTAAGGGGTAATAGGATGTATGAATTTCTTGATAGATTAATAACAGTTGCATTGCCAAGAGTGAGAGATTTTAATGGATTGCCTCCAGATTCATGTGATGGGAGAGGTTCTTATACAATAGGAATAAAAGAACATATAATATTTCCTGAAGTTGATTATAATATAATTTATAAAGTTCAGGGATTAAATGTTACAATTGTAACATCTGCAAAAACACCGGAGGAAACAATTGCATTATTAAGAGAAATTGGATTACCTATAAGGGAGGGATAAATTGGCAAGAAAGTGTTTTTTTGAGAAGATGAAGAAAGAGCCCAAGTTTAAAGTGAGAAAAAGAAATAGGTGTTGGAGATGCGGTAGGCCCCGTGGTTATTACAGAAAATTTGGAATATGTAGGATATGTTTTAGAGAACTTGCTTCAAAAGGAGAAATACCAGGAGTTAAAAAGGCGAGTTGGTAAAGGAGGAAATATGACAATGACAGATCCAATTGCTGATATGCTTACAAGGATAAGGAATGGTAATGCAGTTTCAAAAACTTATGTTGATGTTCCTTTTAGTAAATTTAAAACAAAGATACTTGATGTTCTGAAAGAGGAAAAATATATAAAAGATTACGAAATTATTTCAGAAAATTCAAAGAAAATTTTAAGAGTTTATCTATTATACTATGGCAAAAGGAAAGCAATTAATGAAATTAAAAGAATAAGTACACCTGGAAGAAGAATTTATGTTTCAAAGGATGAGATACCCGTTGTAAAAAATAATTATGGTATAGCAGTTCTTTCTACTTCAAAAGGAGTGATGAGTAATAAAAAAGCAAAAGAATTAGGTATTGGTGGAGAATTGCTTTTTTATATTTGGTAAAAAAGGCGAAAAAATGTCACGATTGGGTAAAAAACCAATAGATATTCCTGATGGTGTAAATGTGAAAATTGAAAATGGGATTATTTATATTGAAGGGAAAAAAGGAAAACTTTCACAGAAGATATTTCCAAATTTAAATGTTGTTATTGAGGACAAAAAAATTTTTGTTAAAAATGAAGTTGAACCTAAAAATAAAAAATTATATAGAAAAACATGTGCTCAGTGGGGATTATTGAGAAGTTTAATTTATAATATGATAAAAGGAGTTTCAGAAGGGTATGAAAAAATCCTTGAAATTCATGGAACAGGATATAAAGCGGAACTTAAGGGTAAAAAATTAATTCTTACACTTGGTTTTACTCATCCTGTTGAAGTAGAAATTCCACAAGATATATCTGTTGAAGTTAGTAAAAATACAATAATATTTATTAGGGGTGCAGATAAACAAAAGGTTGGAGAATTTGCAGCAAGTATAAGAAGAATATATCCACCTGAACCATATAAAGGAAAAGGGATAAGATATAGAGGTGAATATATTAGACAGAAAGTAACAAAAGCAGGAGTAGGAGCATCAAAATGAAGAAATCAAAAGAAGAGAAAAGAAAAGTAAGACATTTAAGGGTTAGAAAAAAAGTTAAGGGAACAAGTGAAAGGCCAAGATTATGTGTTTTTAGGAGCCATAAACATATATATGCTATGTTAATAGATGATACTTATGTTCCAAATAAAGTAATTACTTCTGTTTCAAGTTTATCCCCTGAATTTAAAAAACTTGCGACAGATAAAAGTATTCATGGTGGAAATGTTAAAGGAGCAGAAATTGTAGGTCAACTTATTGCAGAAAAAGCAAAATCTTTATCAATTGAAAGAGTTGTTTTTGATAGGGGTGGATATAAATATACAGGTAGAGTAAAAGCATTAGCAGATGGTGCAAGAAAAGGAGGTCTAAAATTTTAGAAAAAGAAACTTTAATCGGTGAAGTTGAAGAAAAACAAATAGTTATTGAAATAAGAAGAGTTACTAAAGTTACAAAAGGTGGTAAAAACTTAAGTTTTAGAGCAGTTGTTGTTGTTGGTGATGGTAAAGGGAAAGCAGGATTTGGTATTGGTAAAGCGAATGAAGTTCCAGATGCAATAAGAAAAGCAATTGAACAAGCAAGAAAAAACATGATAGAAGTTCCTTTAAAAGGAACAACTATTCCTCATGATGTAGAAAGTAAATTTGGTCCGTCAAAAGTAATATTAAAACCAGCACCAAAAGGACATGGGATGGTTGCTGGACGAACGATGAGAGCATTTCTTGATGTTTGTGGTATTAAGGATATTACATGTAAATGTCTTGGGTCAACAAATTGTATTAATGTTCTACATGCGACAGTAAAAGCATTAAAGAAAATTAAAGTTAAAGGAGAAGAGAATGAAACTACACCAGTTAAAACCACCTAAAGGAGCAAAACATAAAGTTAAGCGACTTGGTAGAGGAGATGCTTCAGGTCATGGAGGAACTTCAACCAGAGGCCACAAAGGGCATAAGGCAAGAAGTGGTTATAGATTACCATTTAATTTTGAAGGTGGACAAATGCCTCTTGTTAGAAGGATTCCTAAAAGAGGATTTACTCATTTGAAGAGATATAAAATTGAAATAGTAAATTTAAATAAGATTGAAAAAAAATTTAATGAGAGTGAAGAAGTAACTCCAGAAAAATTAAAAGAGAAAGGATTGATTAAAAAAATTGAATTTGTAAAAATACTTGGTGAGGGAAATTTAACAAAAAAACTAACTATTTATGCGCACCATTTTTCAAAAAAAGCGAAAGAGAAAATAGAAAAACTTGGTGGTAAGGCAATTGTAATAGAGAAAAAATAAAAAATGTTTGAAGCATTTAAAGATTCATTTAAAATACCAGATTTAAAGAAAAGAATAGGAATTACAATTTTTTTGCTTACTATCTATAGATTTGGTTGCTATATTCCTATTCCAGGTATTAATGGTAAGGAACTTTCAAGAATCTTTGAAAGTTCTGCAAATACATTATTTTCTCTTGCTGATTTATTTTCTGGTGGTGCATTAAGTCAGGCTACAATTTTTGCTCTTGGTATAATGCCATATATAAGTGTTTCAATTGTACTTGAATTACTTGCTTCAGTAGTGCCATATTTTGAGAATATGCTTAAAAGTGGGATTGAAGGTAGGAGAAAACTTACACAATTAACAAGATTAGGAACAGTAGGGTTATGTATTTTTCAAGGTATGGCAATAAGTTTATTTTTAGAAAACCCTGAACATTTCGGAGGAATTGTTATAGTAGCAAATCCAGGATGGTTATTTAGAATTATAGCAACATTAACAATGACAGCAGGAACTGTTTTTCTAATGTATATTGGTGAACAGATTACCGAAAAGGGAATTGGTAATGGGATTTCCCTTATAATTACTACAAGTATTATTTCAAGAATGCCTGTGGCTTTTCATAGGATGGCTGGACTTGTTGCTTCAGGAGAAATAAACTTTTTTGTAGTGATTATTTTAATAGGTTTAATTTTTGGAGTTGTTGCAGCAGCAATAATTGTTAATGAAAGTGAAAGAAGAATACCAATTCAGTATGCAAGAAGAGTCATAGGAAAGAGAGTTTATGGGGGACAATCAACATATTTGCCTATAAAATTAAATCAAGGAGGAGTAATACCCTTAATTTTTGCAATAGCAATTTTAACTTTTCCTGCTACTATTCTTTCCTTTACTGAAAATAAATTTTTAAGTAAACTCGCAGTAATGCTTTCTCCAGAACAACCGACTGGAATGATTTTATATGCTTTGTTAACTATATTTTTTTGTTATTTCTATGCTGGAATTATTTTTAACCCAGATAATATTGCAGAAGAATTACAAAAATACGGTGGATTTATTCAAGGAATTAGGCCTGGGAAATCAACTGCTCTTTATCTTGAAAAAGTTTTAAATAGATTAACTTTACCAGGTTCTTTAATGCTTACTGGTATTGCAGTTTTCCCATATATTCTTATGCATTTATATAGAAAGATTCCTTATATTGTTGCGAGTATTTTTGGCGGAATTGGACTTTTAATTGTTGTTTCTGTTCTTATAGAAACAATAAGACAGATTGAAGCCCATTTAATTTTAAGACATTATCAGGGGTTTATTAAAAAGTCAAAGATAAAATGAAAAAAATAATTATTTTACTTGGACCACCAGGTGCAGGGAAAGGAACTGTTGGTGAAAAATTAAGTAAGTTATTAAATTTTCCTTTGATTTCAACAGGAGATTTATTGAGAGAAAATGTAAAAGAAAAAACAGAATTAGGTATTAAAGCCAAAGAATATATGGAGAAAGGCGAACTTGTTCCTGATAATATAGTTTTTTCTGTGCTTTTTGAAAGAATAAAAAATGATGACTGTAAATATGGATTTATACTTGATGGTTTTCCAAGAAATATTAATCAAGCAGAAAATCTTAATAAACTTTTAGAGGATGGTAAAACAAAGGTTATATACTTAAAGGCAGATGATGATTTTTTAATTAGACGTCTTTCAAATAGAAGAATATGTGAAAAATGTGGTGCAATCTATCATTTAATAAACTTACCTCCAAAAGTTGAAGGTATTTGTGATAAATGTGGAGGTAAACTAATTCAAAGGGATGATGATAAAGAAGAAGTTGTGAGGAATAGACTAAAAGTGTATCATAATTTGACATCACCCTTACTTAATTATTATGGAAACAAAGGTATTTTATTTCAAGTAGATGCTACTAAAAAACTTGAAGAGATAGTTTCAGAAATAATAAAAATAGAAAAAAATAATGGATAAAAAGGGTATTGAAATGGTTAGAACAGCATGTAAAAAAGCAAGGGAAATTATAGAAGACTTAAAAGAATATTTAGTTTCTGGAATTTCAACATATGAGATAGAAATAAAAAGTATTGAACTTATGAAAGAAAAGAATGTTGTTTCAGCATTTAAGGGTTATAAAGGTTATCCAGCAAATATTTGTATTTCAGTTAATTATGAAGTTGTTCACGGACTTCCTAAAAAGGGTAAAATTTTAAAAGAAGGAGATATTGTTTCTCTTGATGTAGGCGTTATTTATAATGGATATTATGGTGATTGTGCAGATACTTTCCCTGTTGGAAAAGTTGAGGTAAAATATATAAAATTAATAGAAGTTTCAAGAAAGGCATTTGAGAAAGCATTAAAAGAAGTATATGCTGGTTCAAGGACAGGTAATATTGGGTATGTAATAGAGAAATATGTCAGAAAAAATGGTTTTTCAGTTATTAAAGATTTTGCTGGCCATGGTATAGGTAAAAATTTACATGAGTTACCAGAAATTCCAAATTTTGGTGAAAGGGGGAAAGGGGATATTTTACATGAAAATCAAATAATTGCAATAGAACCGATGATTACAGAAGGCACTGGTGAAACAGAAATATTAGAAGATGGTTGGACTGCTGTAACTAAGGACAGAAAATATGCATCTCATTATGAAAATTGTGTTCTTGTAAAAAAAAATGGTTATGAAATTTTAAGTTAAAATGGAAAAAGAAGAAAAGATTAAAGTAGAAGGTGTTATAAAAAAAATTTTGCCAGCAACAAATTTTGAGGTTGAACTTGAAAATGGTCATACTGTTATTGCACATTTGTGTGGGAAGATGAGAATGAATTATATTAAAATTGTTCCTGGAGATAAGGTTGTTGTAGAAATTTCACCTTATGATTTAAAAAGAGGAAGAATTATAAAAAGGATTTAAGGAGGAAAAATGAAAGTAAGGGCTTCAGTTAAAAAAATATGTCCAAAATGTAAAATAATAAGAAGAAAAGGTGTGGTAAGAGTAATTTGTAGTAATCCACAGTATGGACCAAAACATAAACAAAGACAAGGATAAGGAGGTAAAATGGCAAGGATACTTGGAGTAGAAATTCCTGATGATAAAAAAGTGAAAATTTCATTAACTTATATTTTTGGTATTGGCCCTAAAAGAGCAGAAGAAATTATTCAAAATACTGGTATTGATGGAGAAAAAAGAGTTAAGGAATTAACAGAAGAGGAACTTGGTAAAATTGCTGCCTTTATACAAAAAAATTATAAAATTGAAGGAGATTTAAAGCAGGAAATAGCCCAGAACATAAAGAGGTTGATTGATATAAATTGTTATAGAGGGATAAGACATAAACTCTCATTACCAGTTAGGGGGCAGAGAACAAGAACAAATGCAAGGACAAGAAAAGGTCCCAGGAAGACTGTTGGTGTTATAAGAGATAAAGCATTAAGAAAAGCAATAAAACAGCAGAGAGAACAACAACAAAAGGGAGGTTAAATTGGCCAGAAAGTATGTTAAAAAAAGAAAAAAGAAAATAACGGTTCCTAAAGGAGTTGCGCATATTAAAGCCACTTTTAACAACACAATAATAACAATTACTGATGAAGCAGGAAGAGTTTTGTTATGGGGAAGTGCAGGAACTGTAGGTTTTAAAGGAACAAGGAAAGGGACACCTTTTGCTGCACAACTTGCTGCTGAAAATGTTGCCAAAAGAGCTCAAGCACTATTTAATATGAAAGAAGTAGATGTAAGAGTGAAAGGACCAGGACCTGGAAGAGAGACAGCAATTAGAGCTTTACAAAGTGCAGGATTAAATGTCGTATCAATTAAGGATGTAACTCCAATACCACATAATGGATGTAGGCCACCAAAAAGAAGAAGAGTATAAGGAGGAGGTATTATGGCAAAATATATTAAACCTTTATGTAAAATTTGTAGAAAATATGGAGAGAAACTTTATTTAAAAGGTCAAAGGTGTGAAAGTGATAAATGTGCTATTGATCCAAGAAGAGGGAAAATAAGATTTATTAAACCTAAAAAATTATCTGAATATGGTATGCAATTAAGAGAAAAAAATAAAGTCAAAATATATTATGGTGTTCTTGAAAGACAGTTTAGAAGATATTTTGAAATTGCAAAAAAACATAAAGGGGTTACAGGAGAAATACTTCTTCAATTACTTGAAAGACGTCTTGATAATGTTGTTTATAGAGCCAATTGGGCTTATTCAAGAAAGATGGCAAGACAAATTATAAACCATGGACATATTCTTGTAAATGGCAAAAAAGTAGATAGGCCTGGTTATTTAGTTGAAATTGGAGATGTTATTCAGATAAAACCAAATAGCAAATATGTTAAAATTGCAAAAGAATGTATTGAAGAATATAAAACAAAAAGTAGACCATTGTGGTTTAAAGTTGACGATGGAAATTTAAAGATAGAAATTCTTAGATTTCCAACAAGAGAAGAAGTTCCTATTCAAGTTAATGAACAATTAATAATTAACTTTTACTCTAAATAAAAATAGCGAGGTGAAAAATGAAGGAATTTGTCTATCCTGATAAATTTATTTGGGAAAAAGAAACTTACAGAAATAATTATGGTAAATTAATAATAGAGCCGCTTGAAAGAGGATATGGAGTTACAATTGGAAATGCTTTAAGGAGAGTTTTATTATCTTCTATACCAGGAATTGCTATAACGGGTTTAAGAATAGAAGGTGTTTTACATGAATTTTCAACACTTCCTGGAATGAAAGAAGATATAGTTGAAGTTGTCTTAAATTTAAAACAGATTGCCTTAAAACCAATTGTTGAAGAATATCCAAGAGTTGTGAGAGTAGAAATAGAGGGTAAGGATGAAATATGTGCAGGAGACCTTTTTAATGATGGTTCTGTTGAAGTTATAAATAAAGATTTACATATCGCAACAGTTGACCCTTTAAGAAAATATAAATTTGAATTTGACATTACAAAGGGGTTTGGTTATTTACCTGTTGAGAAAATGAAACTGATGGTAAAAGAAGTGCCAGTAGGGACAATTTTGATTGATGGTTTATATTCTCCTGTAAGAAAAGTTACTTTCCATGTTGAAAATACAAGAGTTGGACAATTTGTTGATTATGAAAAACTTATTCTTGAAGTATGGACAACAGGTGCAATAACACCGGATGAAAGTGTCAAATATGCATGTGACCTTCTTGGAAAACAATTCAATTTAATAATAAATGGTTTAAAAATAGAAGGAGAGGAAGTTGTTGAAGAAAAAGTAGAAATGAAAGATCCTCTTGATATTCCAATATCAGAGTTGAAATTACCGGTAAGAATAAATAATGCCCTTATTTCAAGAAAAATATATACATTAAAAGATCTTTTGAATACACCGAAAGAGAGATTAGAAGAAACAAAAAATCTTGGGAAAAAATCTCTTGAAGAACTTGAAAAAATTCTTGCAGAAAGAGGTTTGCGTTTAAAAACATTTGAAGAACTTTCTTTAGAAAAGAAGGAGAAAAAATGAGACATAGAAGAGATATTAAAAAATTAAGTAGGAATAAATCTCACAGAAAAGCATTATTGAGAAATATGACAATAAGTTTTTTCCAACATAATAAAATTACAACAACTACAGCAAAAGCCAAACAATTGAGAAGAGTTGTAGAAAGGTTGATAACACTTGCAAAAAAGGGGACTCTTGCTGATTACAGAAGGATAAATCAATTTGTAAATCATCCTCCAACAGTAAAAAGAATAATTGAAGTATCAAAAAGATATACTGATAAAAATGGTGGTTATACACAGATTATTAAAATTGGTTATAGAAGAGGTGATAGTGCCGAAAAAGCAATTATAAAACTTGTATAAAATGGAAAACAGAAATATTAAATTACTTGACCTTATAGATAAGGAAGAAAATATTTATGAGACAATAATTAATATTTCAAAAAGAAGTCATGAACTAATACAGGGTGCTTTACCTTCAATAGAAATAAAGAAAAATGAAAATCTTATTAATGTTGCAATTGAAGAATATTTAAGAAAAAAGAAACTTATAAAAAATGAATGATTTTTTTTCACTCTTAAAACTTATGAGAGAAAAGGATGCTTCTGATTTACATTTGAAATTTGGAAGAAAACCTATATTAAGAATTAAAGGTGAATTGTTTGAAGTTGACCAGTGGGATGGAGTTTTAACAAAAGAGGACCTTTTTAAAATTTTGGAAATAATTATGCCTGAAGAAGAAAGGTTAGAATTTAAAAAAGAAAAGGAATCTGATTTTGCATTTGATCATCCAGAGGTTGGGAGATATAGAGTTAATGCCTTTTGGCAGAGAGGTTATCCTGGTTTTGTTTTAAGAAGAATAAAAGATAAAATCCCAACAATTGAAGAATTAAATTTACCTCCAGTAATAAAGAAAATTGCTTTATTTAATGATGGTCTTGTTCTTGTTACAGGACCAACAGGATGTGGTAAATCAACTACTCTTGCTGCAATGATAGAAATAATAAATAATGAAAAAGTAAAACATATAGTTACAATTGAAGACCCTATTGAATATCTTTATACAGACAAAAAATCAATTATAAATCAAAGGGAAGTTGGTATAGATACACTTTCTTTTGCATCTGCTTTAAAACATGTCTTAAGAGAAGACCCTGATATTATTTTAATAGGAGAATTAAGAGATGTAGATACATTTCAGGCAGCAATAAGTGCATGTGAAACTGGTCATCTTGTTTTTTCAACATTGCATACAATTGATACAATAACAACTATTACAAGAATACTTGATTTTTTCCCTTCCTCACAACATGAACAGGTAAGAAAAATTCTAGCCTATCATTTAAAAGCAACAATATGTCAAAAACTTGTTCCAAGAAAAGATGAGACAGGACTTGTTCCTGTTTGTGAAATTATGATAGTAACCCCTCTTATTTCAAAATTAATTCAAGATAACAAATTAAACAAAATATATTCAGCAATGTCAGCAGATAAAGAAGAAGGAATGTTAACATTTAATAAACATCTTGTTCAATTAATACAGAATGACATAATTACTCAGGAAGTTGGATTTTCTGTTTCTCCTTCCCCCCATACACTTGAGATGAATTTAAGAGGAATATACCTTGATGAGGAGACAAAGATTATTGGAGAATAGAGAGTTAGAGATAGAATTTTTTCATATTATATTTATATTAGTTATTCTCATTTTTTTATCAATCTGTTTTTCTTTTATTAAGGCAAAATTTTTTAAAATAAGTAATTTTGATTTGGATGTATTTTTTTCAGCAATTTTCACTTTTTTTGTTGAACTTTTTGTTGTTTTATATTTATTTTTTCGTTTCCCAAATCATTTTCTCTTTCTTTTCAAAAATAAATTTTCTGGATTTTTTAAAGGAGTTTTATATTATTTTTTATTAATTCCCCTGCTTTCATTTTTAACTTTAATTTCATTTTTATTTTTTAAAAAATGTGGTTTTGAACCAATGCCACAGGAACTAATTTTTATTTACTTAAAGGTAAAGTCAATTTATCTTTTAATTTTCTTATTTATTCTTTCTTGTTTTTTGGCACCATTTTTTGAAGAAATTATATTCAGAGGTTTTTTATATATTTCAATTAAAAAAAAATTTTCAGTCCCATTTTCCATATTTATAACTTCGCTTATTTTTTCACTTTTCCATCATGAAATTTTTGTATTTATTGGGATTTTTACACTCAGTTTAATTTTAACTTATCTATTTGAAAAAACACAAAATATATGGGTACCAATAGGACTCCATTTTGCGAACAATTTCTTTGCTAACCTTTTTGTTTTTCTATTGAAATCAATCTATAAAATTTCTTAATTCCTTCTTAAAGAAAGTATTTGAATATATAAATAGAAAAATGTTAAGTCCTTGACTACCAAAGATTTGTGAACTTCGGAAGTTAGTAAAACGATTTTAATATACTTTTTTAATATACTTTTACTTTATATTTTTTGTTACCTCATATATGAAAAAACCACTCTGCTCAAATATACCCAACTCATTTGTCCAACCAGCTTCTTTACAATAAACTTTAATTTATAATCACAAGGGAAATTTGAATAGGTTGAATCATTAATTTTAATTTCTATCTTTTTTGCTTTTTAAATATTTTATAGACATTTTTTAATTTTTCATCTATAAATCTATGATGTTTAAAATAAAAACCAATACAATCAAGTGCAGTCACTAAACGAACAGTTACATCCCTCATTCATTTTTGCTAAACAATTTCACTTATAAAATAGATTTAGCATCCACTAAGAACATATTGGGAGTTCATTATATATCTCTCCATATCTATACCAAAAAATGTAAATCAATGTAGGTATATAACGAATATCTGACAAAATACCAATTTCTCTGCATAGTTTTTGCTATATATTTTTTTCAATAATTTCTTTTTTTCATTTTAGTTTTTTAAATTCTCAAAATTTTTTATTATCACAAGCATTTAAAATAAAATTTTAAATAGAACTAAACTTAAAAATACAGAAAAAATTCCTTTTTAAGACAAAAACTTCTTTAGATTTTTCTAAAAGGTTTTCATGCAAATTTACTTGATGGTAAAAATAAAAAAAAGTGTATAATAAATTTTGAAGCCGAAAACGAATTTTTTAAATTAAAAAATTTTCTTTTTAAGGAGGTGAACTATGAAGAAGAAATTTTCAAAACCGCATGGCTTCACATTAATAGAATTGCTTGTTGTAGTTGCGATAATTGCAATTCTTGCAGCAATGCTTTTACCTGCTTTAAGTAAAGCAAGGGAGAAAGCAAGGCAGGCAGCATGTATTGGAAATTTAAAACAACTTGGACTTGCTTATCTTATGTATGTTGAAGATTATGATTATTATGGAACACCTGGATATACAGCAGAAACAGGTAGTTGGCCTAATTTTTTATCACCTTATTTAAATAGACAAAAAGCAGTATATCCTGATTATTATGGTGCAAAAAATTGGGTTTCGTTAAAATGTCCTTCTTTATCTTCTTTAGAAAAAGGGAGTATTTATTTTTGTTATGGAATAAATAATAAACTTGCATCTACAAGAGTATCTGCGAAATATGGTATGAATTTAGATAAAAAGAAACTTTTTGATATATCAAATGTTATTCTTTTTGGAGATTCAAAAGGAAGTAGTTGGACTTATATTGGATATAATTCAGAAAGTAATATAGGGATGAGACACAGTAACGGGTTTAATGTTTGTTATCTTGACGCACACTCAGAATGGATAAAAAATCCTGATTTTGCAAGTTTTGGTTCTGGATATGTATGGCCAAGTTATCCAAATTATAATAAAGATTGGGCACAAAAATGGGGTTATGAATAATTGAAAAAAGTAAAAATGGGGATAAAGTATTTTTTTCTTTATTTTTTATTTATTCCAATTTGTTTTTGTCAGGAATTTAAATTACCAGTTTACACATCAAGTTATGGAAAGCCAGTCAATATAGATGGGAAGATAGATAAAACAGAATGGGAAGATGCAAGTATTTACAGTGGATTTATGAACAATTTTTATATGGGAGAGGAATGGAAGAAATCAATACCTTTATATTATGCAGTTCCAAGTCAGACAACAATTTATTTAAAATGGGATGATACAAATTTTTATTTTGCTTTTAGATGCGATAGGATAAAAGGTATCCCTCTTGTTGTATCAACAAAAACAGAAGAAAGAGATGTAAATTTAACGAAAGAAGAGAGTATAGAGATATTTTTAATGATAGGTCCTGGGAAACACTATTTTTTTGTAGGTAATGCTATAGGTTCTATATTTGATGGAAATGAAGGGAAAGAAGGTAGATGGGACAAAGGATGGAATGGAGCATGGAAATATAAGACAAACATAACAGAAGAATACTGGGAAGGAGAAATATCAATTTCATTTAAAGAACTTGGGATAGATAAACCAAAGGAGTCAGAGATATGGAAATTCAGTGTATGCAGGTATCAACCAAATTATTCACGTTCTTCACTAACATTTATAGGAGGATGGTTTTTTGAACCAAAGACATATGGAAACCTTCATTTTACAAAGAAAGTTAAAGTGTATTCAGTATATTCTATTTTAACTAATAGGATAGTATTAAAACAGGAGATAAAAAACATATCAAATGAGCAATTAAATATAAACTTAAATTCAGGTATATATCCTATTGATAAAGAAGGAGAAGATAGAATAAGATTTCCAGATATAAAAGCAGGATATGCATTTGAGGAGGAGACATTTATATATTCAAAGAAAAAAGGCAAATCATATACAGAGACAAAAATAATAAATCAAGGAGATAGTATAAATGTATTATTAATTCAGCCATCAAGAAAGAATGATAGATATATAGTTTTAAGTGATATTTCAACAGATACCACAAAATTATTATCTCAAGCATTTCCAGCGATATATTACGAAGAAGAGCCAATAAAAATAGATATAGTAAAAAGGATACTTACAAAAGGAAAAATTTATGTAATATTAAAAGAATACACATTGAAAGAAGGAGAAGAAGTAAGATTTAAACTAACAGACCTTAATAATAACATATTGAAGGAAGATATACAGAAAAAGACAAAGGAAGGAATAAAATTTGAGATAGAAGTAGAAAAATATAAACCAGGAGATTATTTAATAACAATAGAAACAAAAGATATAAAGAAGACAACAGGATTAAAAATACCAGAAATACCTGAATGGCATTTAAAAAAATCAGGCAAAACAGATAAAATTCCAGAACCATTTAAACCAATAGAAGCGAATAGAGACAGAATAATATTTACATTTAAACAATCATATATTTTAAAGGACAATTTTTTACCCCAGCAGGTTATATCATTATTTGGAGAGGAGTTATTAAAAGAGCCGATTAAATTGTATATGGAAGAGGGAGGAAAGAGAATAGAGATAAAGGGAGAGAAAATAGAAAAGAATATAAGGCCAGAGAGAATAGATATAAAGGGAAGATTTAAAGGAGTTTCAATAGAAGGTGAAATAGGTAGTTTTATAGAATTTGATGGTTTACTATGGACAAATTTAAAATTCACTAAAAAAGGTAGTATAGATAAATTATATCTTGAAATACCTTATAAGAAAGAAGTAGGAGTTTATTATCATGCATTTGCACCTGATATAGTAAAAGGAAGTAAAGTATTAAGAGGGAAATTACCAGAAGAGACAATGAGAATACCATTTTATCCATGTGTTTGGATAGGAGATATAGAGAAAGGAGGGATTGAATGGACTTGTGAGAGTTTTAGATACTGGAAAAATAAGAATGATAATGAGAGAATAGAGATAGTAAATGAAAAAGATAAGGTAGTTTTAAGAGTTAATTTTATAGATGAGAAGAAAGAGATAGAAGGAGATGAAAAATATAGTTTTGGACTTATGATAACACCTGTTAGAGATCCAAGAAATTATAGTTATTGGAAAGATATAAGAATGATTTATTCATTTAATCCAGGAGACAAAAAATTTGATCCTAAAAAACTTGAAAAATATCAAGGTGGAAAGAGGAATTTAAGTTTCTGGTTCTATGGAAGGAAAGCGCCTAAATTTTATAATTATGGAGTAGTATGTGTATATCCATTAAAAGGTAATATAAATACAGAAAAAGGGACAATAGAATTATATGTAAAACCAGTAGTTGAAAAATCGCAGAATACTTTAGACATTCTTTATATAGATTCAGGAAGAGAAGATAAAGGAGTAAAACTTATATTAAGAAATACTGATTGGGAAAAAGAACAGCCAGTAATTGAGTTTATAAATTTTGATGGTGAAAGAGTTGATAGAATTCCTTTTAAATTTACAAACTGGAAGAATAATGAATTCAATCATATAGGTATAAGTTGGGAGAAATATGGGAGTAAAATAGAGATATATGGGAATGGTGAGAAATTTGGAGAGAAGGATGTAAATTTAAGTTTAAAAGGAATAGATAAAAGTTCAAACTATTTATTTATAGGAGGTGATACACAGATAATATTTGATGAATTAAGGGTCTCAGGAGAGAAAGGAGATATAAGTTATCCAGGGAAAGCAAAGAATGATAAGAATAGTTTAATAGTTGACCATTTTGATGAAGAATTTATGCCAAATGATTATTTACAGACAAAAGCAGAAAAGATATCAGGATTATCAGGAGAGACAGGATGCTGGGTTGATATATGGGCAGAATTTACAAAAGGGAAATATGGAAATGGTATAAAGTTATCAATATCAACAGAAAAAGATATGTTTCAACTTTCAAAAGCACTTGGAGCAGATATATTCCATTCGCATTACTGGCATAGAGGTTCATTTGGATGCTGGTGGAAACCAGAAGATGAAACAAGAGAGAAAAATGCAAAATTATGGATAGATAAAATAAAGAATGTAAATTGTAAAGTTGGTGGATATTATTTAAAAAACATATCACCTGAAGACCCATACTGGAATGATTTTGGAGATGAAATAACTTTAAAGCCATTAAGAGTGAGTATAAACAATTATGTATTGTGTCCAAATGGCCCTGGAAAGGATTTTTATGTATGGAGTATTGAACAGATAATAAAAAGATATAATTTTCCAGTAGGAACACATAATGATTATGGAGAAGTTATGATATGTAAAGATTTAGAACATGGATGTGGATGGTATGATGAGAAAGGAAATTTACAAGGAACATGGCCAATACTTGCATATAGGGAAATGAATAGAAGAATATATAATCTATTTCATATTTTCTATCCAGGAGGTCTATATAAAAATCATACCTCTTCAGGACCAATACTTGCTGCAGATAGTTTCTGTGATTATTTTGTTACTGGGGAGTATGAACAAGGTACACAGAAAGATACAAAATCTATAGGAGATTGGCTACCAGAAGATAAATATTTAGCCCATTATTCATATTTCATATTTGGAATACCTTCCTATGGAGCACTACTTGCTCCATGGAATATTGTTGGAGGTGATGGAATTCCTGTCTCTCAAACACATCTTATAGAACTTTATCCAATAATAAAAGATGGTCTTTTTATTCCTTATGGAGAAGGAGGAGATAAAAATGTAAGAGCAATATGTCACATATATTATCCAGCATTTGTAGATTTTGCGACCAATGGCCAGTTTAATGGTTTCTGGAGAAATAAAGATATAATAAAGTTTTTACCTGAAGATGAATATACAACCAAATATATAAGAGCAAGTTATTATATTGATAAAAAAAACAGAAGATGTCTTTTAATATTCGGCAATACTGGAGCAGAAAGAAAGGAGATTGAAGTAAAAATTGACTGGGATAAAATTGGGTTAAATAAGGACAAAATTATTATAAGAGATTTAGGAACAAGGCAAGTATATGAAGATAAATTGAAGTTTGATATAAAAGGAGAGAATGTAAGATTTATAATAGTTAATGAAAGGAGATAATTATGAGGGAGGTATTTTTAATTTTAATTTTATTTTACCTTTTTCTTTTTGGAGGAGAGAATTTCAAAGTAGGTTATTTAATGTATCCTATATATGGGAATATTTCAGAAAATGAAGGAACAATTGAGTGGATAAAACCAAAAAGAGATCCATATATTCCATCTATTAGGGAAAAAGATTACTGGTATTCTATGTTAATTTTTCAGGCGGTTCCTAAAAAAGGATGGGGTGCTCCTGGTTTTTCTTTTATATGGTCTCCAACTTTGGGTTTGAACTGGTATGGTTCTTATATAGATGAGGAAGGGAAAACATGTAATTATAAAAATGCTCCAAATTTAGGGAATATAAAACTGAAATGGGAAGTAGATGAATGGAAGCATATAGCGGTAAGATGGAAAGGAGAAGAGATAAGTTTGTTTGTAGATGGAGAGAATTTAATAACAAGGAAGATTGATAGAAAAATTATGTTTGATAAAGAGGGTTGGATTGTAATAGGAAGAGGAGTAAATGATTTTGTAATAGATGAATTTTGTATATCAGGTAAAGCAAGGAGTGATGAAGAAATAAAAGAAAGGATGAAAAGCCCATTAAAGATTGACGAATATACACTTTTACTTGATAATTTTGAAAAAGTTGAAGGGAAACAGACAATAGCAGAAATAATATCAGGATTATCAAGAGAGAAAGGTGGAAAACTTGAGGAAATGATAATAAAAGAAGATAAAGAAAAATCAAATCCTGAAGATAAAGGATATGAGATAGTTGATGGCAAATTTGGGAAAGGGCTCAGATTTAAAACAATAATATTTTAAACTTAAGTCCTTGACTACCAAAGATTTGTGAACCTCGGAAGTTAGTAAAACAATTTAATTACCTTGTGAAACTTGTGGTTAAGTAAATAATAAAAAAGTAAAAATTCTACACACTGATAAACCCTAAAAATTACAAAACAAACTAAAAATTGATAGAAAAATTAGGTTTAGCATTATTACTTATATCCAAGGTTATTAATACCAATAGAATCAAAAACTATAAGATATGATTTTCCAAAGGAGATATAATGTGAAGCAAAAAGGGAAAATTATTTACCATTTCTTAAATAGTTGACTTTAAATAAAATTTGAAATAGAATTTTTAAAATGTGGGAATATTTATATTTTACGTGTTTTGTTATAACTTTTTTAATTTCATTATTTTTGACTTATTTTTTTGGTAATATTGCTAAAAAATTTAATATTGTTTCTTTGCCTTCTGAAAGAAGGATCCATAAAAAACCAACTCCACTTTTAGGAGGTCTTGGAATATTTTTCTCTTTTTTGATTGTTATTGTTTTAGGCATTATTTCTCTTAAATTGGGATTTATTCCAGAATTTGTTAAAAAATATATTGAAGGTATTTATTCGGTTCTACCAAAACTAATAACAATAATTGCTGGAAGTATTTTGGTTATTTTCTTTGGTTTGATTGATGATGCTTATGAACTTAAACCACTTACAAAATTACTTTTTCAATTATTTACAGCAACAATTATTTTTATTTCAGGAATAAGAATTTCCTTTTTTATTCCAAATATTTTTATCTCATATTCAATAACAGTTTTCTGGATTGTTTTTATGATGAATAGTTTTAATTTACTTGACAATATGGATGGTTTAGCAGGAGGGGTAGCTTTTATCACAGGACTGATACTTTTTGTTTTTGCTTATGAGATGCGTCAGTTATTTGTTGCTACAATTTTATCTGTTTTTCTTGGAAGTATATTAGGTTTTCTTTTTCACAATTTTCATCCAGCAAAAATATTTATGGGAGAATGTGGAAGCAGTTTTATTGGATATTTTCTTGGAATAATTTCAATTATTTTAACCTATTATAAATATGAAGAAAGTAAAAATTTCTTGCCAGTTTTAATACCTTTGATTGTTTTTTCAGTTCCATTTTTTGATACATTTTCAGTTATTTTTATAAGATTAAAAAGGGGTTATTCAATTTTCAAAGCAGATAAAAATCATTTATCACATCGTCTTGTTTCTATTGGTATGACACAGAAACAAGCAGTTTTATTTATTTATCTTTTGACTTTAACAACAGGAATAAATGCTTTAATATTGAAAAATTTAAATATCTATGGAGGAATAGGAGTTCTTATTCAGGTTTGTTTAATTCTTGGGCTTGTTGGAATCTTGGAGTTTTTTGGAAGGACCAAAAATGAAAAAACTGATATTATCAATTGATTTAATTGAAGAAAAAAAGATTTACGATTTGGTAGATAAAATTGGAGATAGAGTTGATATTTATAAAGTGGGGTGGATTCCCTATTTGGTCTGTGGTAAAGAAATTATAAAAAAATTAAAGGATAAAAATAAGAAAGTGTTTATTGATTTTAAATTTTTTGATATCCCTAATACAGTGAAAAATACTATTAAAATTTTATGCGATTATGGAATTGATATGTTTACATTTCATCTTTTATCCGGTGAAAAAGTTTGTAAAAGCATTATTGAATTAAAGAAGGAATTAAAAAACGATGTTAAGGCAATAGGAGTTAGTATTTTGACCTCTTTTTCTGAAGAAGATATTAAAAAATTTGGATTAAATATTGAAATTAAAAAACTTGTATTAAATCTTGCCAAAATTGGTTATGAATGTGGAATAGATGGACTTGTATGTTCGGGTGAAGAATTGCCATTTTTAAGAGAAAAATTTCCTTCCCCTTTTTTAATAATAGTCCCTGGAATAAGAATAGAAAGGATAGATGACCAAAGAAGAATTATATCTGCAAAAGAGGCAATTAAAAATGGAGCAGATTTTATTGTTGTTGGTAGACCAATATATGATAGCCCAGAGCCAGTTAAAGTAGTTGATGAAATTTTAAAAGAGATAGAAGATGAGAAATAGAACTTGGATTGAAATTAATATAAAGAAAATAAGAAGAAATATTGAAAAAATTAAAAGATTTACAGGCAAAAAAATTCTTGCAAGTGTTAAATGTAATCTTTATGGCATGGGAGTAGAAGAAGTTGCAAAAGAGATAGATGATATAGTTGATTTTTATGGTGTTGCTTGTCTTGATGAAGCAATGGAATTAAAAAATTTAAATATTAAAAAACCAATTTTAATAATGGGAAGTTTATATCCAAAGGAAGTAAAAGAGTGTATTTTAAATGATATTAGAATTACCCTTTGTAACGATGAAGTTTTAAATGAGATAGTAAAGGTTTGTAAAAAATATCAGAAAAGGGCGATTGTTCATATAAAAGTAGATACAGGAATGGGAAGGATTGGTTTAAGAGAGAAAGAATTTTTGCCATTTATGGAAAAAGTGTATAAATTTGGTGGAATTGAAATAGAAGGTATATTTTCACACTTTGCAAATGCAGAAAATAGAGACAAAAGTTATTCCTATTATCAACTTGCTTTATTTGATAAATTTTTGAAAAGTATAGAAAATAAAATTAAAATTCCTTTAAAACATATTGCCAATTCTGCAGGTATTTTGAATATTCCAGAAAGTTATAAGAATTTTGATATGGTTAGAATTGGCCTTTTATTACTTGGTGTATATCCTGCAAGATATCTATCAAAAATAATTAAATTTGAGTGTGCCATTAGTTGTTTTACCAGAGTCAGTTTTATAAAAGAAGTTGAAAAAGGAGTTCCTTTAAGTTATGGTCTTACATTTACAACAAAAAGAAAGACAAAAGTTGCTACATGCTGTATTGGTTATGGAGATGGTTTAAGAAGAGCACTTTCAAATAAATATTTTTTAAAATGGAAAAATGAAAAACTAAGAATAATTGGAAATATTTGTATGGATCAAACACTAATTGATGCCACAGGGAAAAATGTCAAGGTTGGTGATGTGATTAAAGTTTTTGGTAATGATTATGGAATTGAAAAAATGGCAGAAATTGTTAAAACTTGTCCTCAAGAAATATTGTGTGGATTTGGAAGTAAAAGGATTAATAAAATATATGTAAAATAAAAATGGAAGAAAAAATTAAACTTTGGATACAAAAGATAGAGAAATATATTGATGAAAAATTACCCAAGGAAAATGAAGAACCTAAAATATTAAATGAAGCAATAAGATATTCAGTTTTTTCGGGTGGTAAGAGATTAAGACCTTTACTTGTTTTATGTGTATGCGAGATTTTTGACATTGAATTTGAAAAAGTTTTGCCTATAGCATGTGGTATTGAACTTATTCATAATTTTTCTTTAATTCATGATGACCTACCTTCAATGGATAATGATGATTTTAGAAGGGGGCTTCCTACATGTCATAAAAAATTTGGAGAAGGTATTGCAATACTTGCAGGAGATACACTTTTGAGTTATGGTTTTAAATTTATTGCTGAAAGTGGGAAAATTGAAATTATTAAAGATATTGCTGATGCTATTGGATGTTATGGAATGGCAGGTGGTCAGGCACTTGATTTAATTTATAAAGGCAAAAAAATAGAGGAAAAAGAAAAGAGAAAAATTGATTATATGAAGACAGGAAAATTATTTGAAATCTGTTTTAAAATTCCTTTTTATTTTAAAAAAGTAAAAAAAGAGGATAAAAAGAATATTGAAAGAATTGCTAAGGATTTTGGAATTGCATTTCAGATAAGAGATGATATTGAAGATAAAGAAGGTGACATTGATTACTTAAGAAAAAAACTTAAAAAAATTTATTTTAGAATGAAAAAAAGAATTTTATTGCTTGGCAAAAAAGGTGAGACACTTTTATGGATTATGAATAAAATTTATAAAAAATTTTGATCCTTTTATTTTTATGTTATAATTTAAATTTGACTGGGAGGGAAAATGCCAGTTATAGAAACAAAAGAACTGACAAAATATTATTATCTTGGTAGGAATAAAGTTGTGGTTGGGCTTGAAAATGTTTCATTCAGTGTTGAGGAAGGCGAAATTTATGGAATTCTTGGTCCAAATGGAAGTGGGAAAACTACATGTCTTAAACTACTACTTGGAATTTTGTATCCAACAAAAGGAGAAATAAATATTCTTGGTAAAAATCAGTTTGATATAGAGATGAAAAAAAATGTTGGTTTTTTGCCAGAAAATCCTTATTATTATGATTATTTAACAGGTCCAGAGTTGCTGAGATTTTATGGAAGATTATTTGAACTACCTGAAAAAGTAATAAATGAGAGAATTGAAAAACTTTTATATCTTGTTAAATTAAATGATGCAAAGAAACTTGCATTGAGACATTATTCAAAAGGTATGCTTGAAAGAATAGGTCTTGCAGCAAGTTTAATAAATGATCCAAAGATTTTGATACTTGATGAACCAACAACAGGACTTGACCCTATTGGATGTATAGAAACAAGAGACCTTTTATTACAACTAAAAAAAGAAGGGAAAACAATTTTGCTTTCAAGTCATTTTCTTTCAGAGGTTGAGAGAGTTTGCGATAGAATAGCAATTTTTCATAAAGGATTCCTACTTACAACAGGAACATTGAAAGAACTTATGGAAAGATATGGAGTTACTGGACTTGAAGAACTATTCGTTAAAACAATTGAGGAATTTGATAAAAAGGAGAAACAAAAATGAGAAAAGTGTGGATTATTGGTTTAAATAGTTTTAGAGAATCGTTGAGAAAAAAGACATTATATATTTTACTTGTTGTTGCACTTATTGTAATTGGAGCAAGTAAAGCATTTTCATTTTTAACAGCAGAAGAAGAATTAAAGATGATTAAGGATGTGAGTTTTTCAAGTATAGAATTTTTTGGTGCTTTAATTGCAATTTTTATTTCCCTTACAACAATTTCAAATGAAATAGAAAAAAGGACAATATATACTTTATTTGCAAAGCCAATTACAAGACAAAATTTTTTCTTAGGGAAATTTGTTGGTATTGTCATGATATTATTTCTTAATTTTATACTTATGACTTTATTTTTTATGGGGCTTTTAATTTTCAAAAAAAGTCCACCTGATATTCAAGTATTTAAAACTCTCTTTTTAATTTTTATAGAACTCATTTTAATTGGTTCAATCACTTTAACTGTTGCTACATTTGCTTCTGATGCCTTCAATATTATATTTTCTGTTTTTTTATATATAGTCGGTCACTTAACATCTTATGGAAATCAACTTATAGAAAGAACAGAGAATATAATTTTGAAAGGACTTGGACAGATGCTTTATACTATTGTTCCAAACTATGAAAATTTTAATATAAGAGATAAAGTTGTTGTTGGCGTGGAAGTGAGTTGGAATTATGTTACAAAGACAACTATTTATGGGATATTATATATTTTAGTTGTTCTTTTAATTGGTTCATACTTTATTCAAAAGAGAGAGATATGAAAAGAAACTGGATTAGAATTTTTATCGCTTTAATATTATTTATTCCAATTGGTTTTTTACAGGTAAGTATTGATTATTCAAAAAAATTGGAAAATCTTGAAAGTAATATACTCCTTATGCCTGGACAAGTTGCAGGAAGTTTAGTATTAAGTGGATTTAAAGGCCTTGCAGCAGATTTATTATGGTTAAATATTGAAAATTACTGGCATTCTGGTCAGCATTATAAAATGCTTCCTTTGTTTGAAGCAATTGCATGGCTTCAACCAAATTATATAGTTGTATGGGCTGTTGGTGGATGGCATATGGCATATAATGTTTTTGCAACTGTAAGATCAAGAGGAGAGAATTTCTATGAAGAATTTAAAAAGATGGAAGAAAATATAAAAGAGAAAAATTTAAAAGAAAAGGCTAAAAGAATTGTTGAAGAGATAAAAGTTTTAATTGAAGGACTTGCAAGAGATTATGAAAAAACAGATAAGAAAATAGAAGAATATTTTGATATAACTGATAAATGTTTAGTTGAGATTGAAGAATTTAAAAAAAATAAAAAATTATATGAGATTCTATATGGTATGATAAATGTTCCAGTTGAGATGGTATTTTGGTATAGAAATGGTATTTCTTTTTTGAAAAAAGGAATTGCATATAATCCTGATAGATATGACCTTTATTTTGAACTTGGATGGACATATTATCACAAAGGAAGAGATTATCCTAATGCAGTTAGGTATCTTGAAAAAGCAATAAAGTTTCCGCATCCAGAATATGTGGATGATGTTCTTGCTCATGCCTATGAAAAAAATGGTCAAATTGATCTTGCGATAAAACAATGGGAAAAATTACTTGGAACTTCTTTTGATTCAATTGCAAAAAGAGCAATAGAAACATTAAAGAAAGGCGAACCATTCACACCATAAATGAAAAATTTAATTTTTGTTCTCTCTGCACCATCAGGCACTGGTAAAACAACAATTGTAAAAAAACTTAAAGATAAACTTAAAAATACAGAAATTGTTACAACTTATACAACAAGGAAACCTAGAAAAGGAGAAAAAAATGGGGTGGACTACTTTTTTGTTGGTAAAGATGAATTTGAGAAGATGGTAAAAGAGAATAAGTTTGCAGAGTGGAGTATAGTATATGGAAATTATTATGGCACACCCAAAGAGGAAATTGAAAGAATATTAAAAAATAAAAAAAATGTTTTACTCGTAATAGATACTCAAGGTGGATTAAAAATTAAAAAGAAGTATCCAGAAGCATATTTAATAGGAATTTTGCCACCTTCATTAAAAGAACAAGAAAATAGAATGAGAAAAAGAGGGGATTTGAGTGAGAAAGAAATAAATGAAAGGTTAAATAAATCTAAGGAAGAAAGAAAAATTCTCTTTAAACATTATAATTATCGCCTCATAAATAAAGATATTGAAAAGACAGTTGAAAGGATTAAAAGAATAATTGAAAAATTTTAAATTTATTTTAAAAATTCAAGTATTTTTCTTTCAAGTATTTCCTCTGGCATTGCTCCAATTATATTACCCACCACTTCACCATTTTTAAAAATAATAAATGTCGGGATAGACATAATACCAAATTCTGAGGCAATATCAGGATTTTCATCTACATTAACTTTTGCAAATACTATTTCATTTTTATATTTTTGTGCAAGTTTTTCAAAAATTGGAGCAACTATTTTGCATGGCATACACCAATTTGCCCAAAAATCAACAACAACTTTTTCATTATTTCTAATAATTTCTTTAAAATTTTCATTATTTAGATGATATATATTTTCTTCCATTTTATCCCCTTTAAGATAAATTTAAAAAGTGTTATATTATTATACCATGAATTTAAAATTAGAAAAAATATTGGAAAAATTATCTGACTTTGATAAAAATATAAGAGAAGAAAGTTTTCATCAAATTGTTGAATTAATAAAAAGAGGTAAAGTTAAAAAAGATTACGAATATAAAGGATATTTAAATGCACATATTCATACTTTTCATTCTTTTAACTATAAAAATTGGTCTCCTTTTAGAATTGTTTTTGAGGCATGGAAGAAAGGTTTGTTATATGTTGGAACAGTTGATTTTGATACACTTTGTGGTGTTGAAGAGACACTTTTGGCTGGAGAATTTCTTGAAATTAAAGTAATTAGTGGTTTTGAATCAAGGGTCTTTTTGAAAGAAATGAAAGATAAAGTTATAAATTCTCCAAATGAACCGGGTATATTTTATTTATGTGGAAAAGGATTTAAGAAAGTTCCTCAAAAAGGTAGTGAAGAATGGAAATTTTTTAAAAATTTAAAAAAAATTGCTCAAAATAGAAACAAAAAAATAATAAGAAAAATAAACAATTATTTGTCCGAAATTAAAATTGATTATAAAGATGATGTTTTGTCATTAACTCCATCTGAAAATCCAACAGAAAGACATATTGTACTTGCTTACTATATAAAATCAAAAAATCTTCTTGGTGAAAAAATATATAATTTTTGGTCTGAAGTTTTAAATATTGAGAAGGAGAAGATCAAAAAAATAGAATGTGAAAATATATCTCAACTATATGAAATTATAAGACAGAAATTGATTAAATTTGGTGGCCCAGGTTATGTAAAAGCAGAAAGCACTGATTTCCCATTATTTGACGATGTTGTAAAAATGACAGAAAAAGCAGGTGGAATTCCTATAGGAACATGGCTTGATGGAACAAATGAAGGTGAAAGAAATCCAGAAATTTTGATTGAATTGTTAAAAGAAAAAGGAATAAAAGGTATAACTATAATACCTGAGAGAAATTGGAATATAAAAGATAAAAAGGAAAAGGAAATAAAAGTAAAAAATCTTGACAAATTTATGGAGACCTGTATTAAAATGAATATGCCTGTTATTTGTGGAACTGAAATGAATAAATATGGTCAACCATTTGTTGATAATTTTAAAGTTCCAGAAATATCTAAATATCTTGATTATTTTGTTAAGAGTTATGAATATTTATTTCTGAAAAATGGGGAAGAAAAAAACAAAAGATGAAATTGAGGCATTATTTGAAATAAGTAAAGCAATTACATCAGATATGTACATTGAGGATATTCTTAAATTAATTGTTAATGTTACTGCTGAAGTTTTTAAGTCAAAAATATGTTCAATTTTACTATATGATGAGAAAGAGGGAGTTTTAAAAATAAGAGCGACACAAGCAATGAGTGATGAATATTTGAAAAAGACACCATTAAAACCAGGCGAAGGAATTGCCGGCAAAGTTTTTGTATCTAAAAAGCCAATTATAGTTGAAGATGTAAGAGAGGAAAAAGAATATAAATATAGGGATATTGCCATAAAAGAAGGACTTGTTTCTTTACTTTCTGTTCCAATGATAGTTAGGAATAGAGCAATAGGAGTTTTAAATGTTTATACCACTGAACCACATAAATTTACAAAAAAAGAGATAGAAGCGATTTTATCTATTGCAAATCAGTCAGCAATAGTTATAGAAAATACTGAACTAATGGTAAAAACTAAAATACTTGAAGAAGAACTTGAAACAAGGAAAAAAGTTGAAAAAGCAAAAGGTATTTTAATGAAAGAAGAGGGAATTACAGAAGAAGAAGCATATAATAGATTAAGAAAATTTAGTATGGATAAAAGAATAAGTATGAAGGAAATTGCTGAGGCAATAATTCTTGCGTATGAACTTAAAAAGAAGTAAAATAATAAAAATTTTATATGAGTCTAAAAAGAAAAATAAAAAAAATTGTAAGTTTGATAGAAGATAAGAAAGGAGAAAATATAATTGTTCTTGATTTAAAAGGATTAACTTGGATAACAGATTATTTTATTATAACTTCTGGTGATTCTCAAATTCAGACAAAGGCAATAGCAGAAAATATACTTACAAATGTAGAAGAAATTCCTATTTCTGTGGAAGGCATAGATGATGGTAAATGGATTCTTATTGATTACGGTGAAATAATAGTTCATATTTTTTTAAATGAAACAAGAGATTATTATAAACTTGAAAAATTGTGGGCTGATGCAAAAATTGTGGAAATTTAACTCTTTTTTAATCTATTTACATATTCTATAACTTTATTAACTGCCTCAGCAAGCGATTTATAAAAATCTTTCTTTCTCAATTTGATTGGTTCAATTTCTTTTCCCTCTGCAATTTCATTTAATATTTTTTCAATTCTATATAAGGGACCTGCTACTCTATGTAAAAACTTTATTTCAAGATAAAAAACAAGAATAAAAAGGAATAAAACAAAAATTCCAATTCTTTTCAGTAAGAGAAGATTAACATTTTTTATTATTTCATAAGCATTTATAAACTTATTTTCAAGTTCAAATTGTGAGAGTATTGTATTTAAAGTGATATAATATGTAAGTCCTCCAACAATTATTATCACAATAAGAATGAAATAGATTGTAATGCCACTAAAAATAAATTGAACTGGTTTGTTAATTAATATTTTCCTTCTTTTATTAATTTTTTTCTCCATTTTTTATTCCTTTATTCCTGAAAATTTGGATATTTGTTTGAAATCCATACAATATCCTTATTATAACCATTTCCTCCTTCTTTGCCATCTTTTCCATAACTTCCAAGTATAAAATATTCTCCAGTAGGCATATTATCAACAATTATACTGAAATAAAGAAAATCTCCAGGAGTACTTCTTGCCCATGTAAGTAAATTATTTTCATCAAGAAGATTTATTTCTTTTTCAATTATCTGTGGTCTTGGATTATTTCTAAATTCATTTTCTTTTACAATTTCAACCCCATTTAAATATATATGGCATGAAGTTACACCATAATTTTCAACCCTTATTTTCCCTTTCCCTGCAATTGCATCAAAAGTTGCTGTAAATGTATCTGGTTTTCCAGTAACTCTTGGTAATCTGGGAGAGGAAAAAACAGTTGTAGGGGGGATTTTATAAAAATAAGGGTTTCCCCATGGGTCAACAGGTATATTATTTGTATATGGTCCATCCCATCCATTTTCTTGTAATTTTGGAGGTGAATTTTTTGTTAAATCAGAAAGAAAGGCAGGATAAGTTCCAGTATCATTTTTAACCTCTTCCAAGAGTAATGCTAATTGTGATATCTGGGCTTTAGCACTAACTACTTTTGCCTTGTTTATAATATTTTTTATTGCAAAAGATATCCCAGTTATTAGAATTGAAAATATAAAGAAAAAAACTAAAATTTCAGTTAAAACGAATCCTTTTTTCATTAATCTCTCCATTTTTATTTTACATTCTTTTTTACTATGTTGTCAATCTTGATTTTTTTCTGTATAATTATTTCAGTATGAAAATAAATAGAAAAATTTTTAGGGAATATGATATTAGAGGAGTTTATGAAAGTGATATTAAAGGGGATCTTCCATATTTTATTGGCAGAGCATTTGCTTCATATGTTAGAAGAAAAAATATTAGTGAAGTAAGCGTTGGTGGAGATAATAGATTAACAACCCCAGAGATAAAAGAAAAACTTATTAAAGGATTAACTGACAGTGGTGTGAATGTAATTGATATAGGGATAGTCCCTACTCCACTTTTGTATTTTTCAGTTCACTTTTATAAATATGGTTCAGGAATAATGGTTACGGCGAGTCATAATCCACCAGAGTTCAATGGTTTCAAAATGATTTTAAGTGAAGGGAGTTTATATGGTAATGAGATACAGAAGATTGCTGACATGATTGAAATAGAAGACTTTGAAAAAGGAAATGGAAAAGTTGAAATTAAGGAAGTAATTGATGATTATATAAGATTTATGGAAGAAAGATTTAAATTTAATAAAAAGTTTAAAGTTGGTATTGATACAGGTAATGGAACAGTAGGACCATTGATAGAAAAACTTTTTAAGAAAATTGGAATTGAATTTATTGGTTTATATATGGAAAGTGACGGACATTTTCCAAACCATTTACCGGACCCTGTTGTCCCAGAAAATTTGAAAGATTTAATTGAAATAGTTAAAAAATATAATCTTGATTGCGGTTTTGGATTTGATGGAGATGGAGACCGACTTGGAGTAATTGATGAAAATGGAAATATATTATGGGGAGATCAGTTGTTGATAGTATACGCAAAAGAAATTTTAAAAGAGAAAAAAGGTGAAAAAATTATTTTTGATGTTAAGTGTTCCAGAGCGCTTGAAGAAGAAATAGAAAAGATGGGTGGAATTCCTTTAATGTGGAAAACAGGTCATTCCTTAATTGAAAATAAGTTACATCAAGAAAAAGCCCCTATTGCAGGAGAACTTTCAGGTCATTTATATTTTGCAGATGAATATTTTGGTTATGACGATGCGATATATGCTTCTTTAAGATTATTAAGAATTATGGATAAAGAAGAAAAAAGATTATCTGAATTTTTTGTAAATGTTAAAAAATATTATTCCACACCTGAAATTAGAATAGAGGTAAGTGATGACAATAAATTTGAAATAGTTGAGAAAATTAAAAATTATTTTTCAAAAAAATATAAAATAAATGATATTGATGGTGTTAAGGTTTATTATCCAAATGGATGGGCTCTTGTTAGGGCTTCAAATACTCAACCTGCTCTTGTTGTAAGAATTGAAGGAGAAACAGAAAGGGAACTTGAGAAAATTAAAGAAGAATTTATGGAAGTGATAGAAAAGTTCAAATGAAAGGGGGTGGAGGATATGAAATGTCCATTGAGATTAAGATTACAAAAAAGGCCTCTTGGAGAAGCAGCATTTGGTGTCCCTGAACAAGTTGAGGATTTTGATTTATGCATAGAGGAAAATTGTGCTTGGTGGGATGAAAAAAATAAAGGATGTATAATGAGACATATTATAGCAATTGATGAAAAACTTGAAATATTAAAAGAAAAAATATAAGGAGGTATAAGAAATGAAAAAAATAATTTTTATTTTGTTAAGTTTTTTATTTATCTTTGGTGTATGCGCGGAAAAGAAAGCACCTGATTTTAAATTAAATACAATTGATGGTAAGGAAATAAAACTTTCTGACTTTAAAGGGAAAAAAGTTATATTAAATTTCTGGGCAACTTGGTGTCCTCCCTGTAGAGCAGAAATTCCTTATTTTGTTAAATTTTATAATGAGAATAAAAATAGGGTTGAAATTATAGGTATAGTAGTTGGTAGTAAAGAAAGTGAGGTCGCTGAAATTGTTAGAAAGTATAAAATAACATATCCAATTTGTATAAGTAATAAAGAGATTGAAAAATTATATGGTCCTATAAATGCAGTTCCAACAAGTTTTATAATTGATGAAAATGGATATTTAAAAGAAAAAAAGATAGGAATAATAACAGAAGAGGAACTGAAAGGGATATTGAAATGAAAATAGAAGAAGTTATAAAACTTTTGATGGAGAAAGAAAATATAAGAGAGGACCAAATTAATATAGTTTTGAAAGAAAAGGAGAAAACAGGGCAACCATTTGGATATTTACTTATAAAATTTGGACTTATTTCTGCTGAAAGATGGTATGATTTTGCTTTAAGGGAACTTAAGGCAATTTCTATTAAATTAGGTGAAATGAATATTGATAAAGAAGTTTTAAAATCATTACCTGAGTTTACATGTAGAAAATATAGGGTAGTTCCTATTTTTAAAGGAGGTAATAAAATAGTTTGTGGAATGGTTGATCCAACAGATGAGGATGTAATAAATGAATTAAAAAAAATATCTGGAATGGAAATTGAAACAAGATTGGTTAAAGAGTTTGAAGTTAAAGAAATAATTGAAACATTAATTTCCCATGGAGGACTTGATGTTATTTCTCCTGTTGAAGAAAAAATTTCTGAAGAAAAAATTTTTAAACCATTAAAAGTAAAGGAAGTTTCTGAATCCACTGCTGTTGGTATTGTTGAGGAAATTATTTTAAAAGCAACTGAATTAAAAGCCACAGATATACATCTTGAAATAGAAGAGGAGGGTTTGAGATTAAGATATAGAATAAATGGCCTTTTGTATGAATTCCCTCCACCTCCTCTTGAATTATATCCTTCAATAGTTTCCCACATAAAAGTTCTTTCAAATCTTGATATAGCTGAAAAGAGGATTCCTCAAGATGGTTATTTTAAAATGAAATTATATGGAAGAGATATTGATTTAAGAGTATCCACATTTCCAACAATATTTGGTGAAAATGTTGCTTTAAGGGTTCTTGATAAAAAAAATATAATTTCTGGTCTTGAACAACTTGGATTTTTTCCAGAGGTTCTTCATAGATGGAGGATTCTGCTTGATGAACCATATGGAATGCTTCTTGTTACAGGTCCAACGGGCAGTGGCAAGACAACAACTTTATACTCTTCTTTAAATGAACTTGATAGTATCCATAAAAAAATTATAACTGTTGAGGATCCGGTTGAATACCATCTCAAAAATATTAACCAAACACAAGTAAATCCTAAAGCAGGTTTAACCTTTTCTGTAGCATTAAGATCAATTTTAAGACAAGACCCAGACATAATAATGATTGGGGAGATTAGGGATATTGAAACAGCAGAAATTGCTTTTAGATCTGCACAGACAGGACATCTTGTTCTTTCCACTCTTCATACAAATACTGCACCAGGAGCAATTATACGACTTCTTGATATGGGGGTTGAGCCATATTTAATTTCTTCTTCTTTAATAGGTGTTTTAAATCAACGACTTGTAAGGAAAATATGTAATTCTTGTAAGGAAGAATATAAACCATATACTGAAGAAATCAAATTACTTGCACCAGAACTATGTGAGAAAGAAGGAATAAAATTTTATAGAGGAAAGGGTTGCCATCTTTGTAATGGAACTGGATATGGCGGAAGGACTGGGATTTTTGAATTAATGGTTATAAATGAAGAATTAAGAAGAACAATAATAAAAAATCCAGATTTATCTGAAATAAAAGAAGTAGCAAGAAAATCAGGAATGGAAACTTTAAGAGAGGATGGAATAAAAAAAGTGTTAGCAGGTATAACAACAATTTCAGAAGTTTTATATACTACAAGGAAAGAAGATTGAATTAGTAATTTAATGCATCCTTTCCAACTTCATGTTTAATAATTTTTATATAATTTTTAAGATTTTCAAATGAAATAGGGTCAATTTCTACAAAATTTAATCCATTTATAAAAACATTTCTAATTTTTTCTTTATATATTAATTTGGCTTTTGCAGAAAAAGGGAAAGATTTTCTTTTAATTTGAAATATTGTTTCAATATCATATATGATATTTTCTTTTAAAGGTAAATTTGTTTCAATTTTTATTCCCGAGAGAGAGATATCTATTATACTTCCTAATATATCCTCCCTATGAAAAAATCCTATTTTTGCACTCAATCTAACAGGGATAAGAGATATTTCATATCTTTCATCTTTTCTCCTTTCTTGTAAAACATCTGTTTCTGCCAAAAAAATCATTCTTTCTCTTCCTTGAGAAAAAATTTTTCCAGAAATTAAAAATTTTTTCCCTTCTTTTTCAAAAAAGATTTCTACTCTTTTACCAATCTCTACAGGAATTATCTTTGTTTCTGGTGGGACAGAAATTGTAATTTTCCCCCATTTGTCAACATCAATTACTTCTCCTTTTATTTTTTCATTATCAATAAAAATTGATATATTTTTAATTTCTTTCAAATCCTCTAATCTCATTCTAAGTTAATTTTACCCCCAAATTTTGAAAAATTTAAATCTTTTGAGTATAATTATTAAATTTGTAATATAACAATTAAAGGACTCAAAAATGGTAATAGTTAAAATAAGACCTGGATACGTTATAAAGGGATATATATTAAAGGAAATGGTAGGTTCTGGTGGTTTTTCCACAGTATATAAAGCAGAAACAATTGAACCCAAACCTTTATACGCATCAATAATTGCAGTTAAAGTTTTGCATCCAAGACGTCTTGAAAAATCTCAAATAAAACAGTTTATAAAAGAAGGGAAAATTGCCATGAACTTAGAGCATCCAAATATTGTCAAAGTTTTTGATGTTGTTCAACAAGATGGAAATTTTTTCATTCTAATGGAATTTGTTGATATAGATTTAATGAAAGCGATGAGAAATAGAAAAGAAATGTTTAACGAAGAAAATATAATGGATATCATCATTAAATCTGCAAGGGGGATATCTTATCTCCATAAAAATGGTATAATTCATAAAGATATAAATCCATCAAATATTTTGATTTCATATTCACTTGATAAAGTTAAAATTACTGATTTTGGATTAGCAAAAATAAGGAAAAGGTTTTTTCTTAATTTTGGTAGAGAATTTAGAGGAGGCACAGAAGGATATGTCCCACCTGAATACTATGAAGGAGAAATTGTTGATGAAAGAAGTGATATTTATTCTTTTGGGAAAACAATTGAAAAAATATACATTGAACTTGGTTTTAAAATACCTGAGAATGTAAAAAATTTAATTAAAATTGCAACAGACCCAAAGCCAGAAAACAGATTTGAAAGTATGGATGGCATTCTTTATATTCTTGAAAATAGGGAAAATTAATATGGTAAAGTTTGTTTATACTGCAGAATTTTTAAAATATAAAGAAATTTCTCATCCTGAATCTCCTGAAAGAGTTGAAAGTATTGTCAATTATTTTAAAGAAAAAGGTAAATTTGATTTTGTTGAACCAAATCCTTGCACAGAAGAAGATTTACTGCTTGTTCATACGCCAGAACTGATTAGAAAAGTTAAAGAAAATGATTTTTTTGACCCAGATTGTCCAAACATTCCTAATATTTTTTATTTCGCATCTTTATCGTGTGGTTCTGCAATAAAAGCAAGCCAAATTTCACTTGAGGGATATATTGGTTTTTCTCTTGGAAGGCCACCGGGACATCATGCAAGTAAAAATACTATTGGTGGGTTCTGTTATTTCAATAATATGGCAGTTGCAGTTAAAAAATTAATATTAAGAAATTTTAAAATCGCAATTCTTGATATAGATGGCCATCATGGAAATGGGACAGAAGAGATTTTGAAAGGGGAAAAAAACGTTATTTATTTGTCAATACACCAATTTCCGGCTTACCCTGGAACAGGAAAATATTCTTTTGATAATTGTTATAATTTTCCTGTTGCACCATATTCAAGTTCTAAAGTTTACATGGAAAAGTTTGATAAATGTATTGAAATAATAAAAAGTTTTTCTCCTGATATAATTGGAATTTCAGCAGGTTTTGATGCTTACAAGGACGATCCCTTATTAAACCTTCCTTTAGATGAAACTGATTATTATTTAATGGGGAAAAAAATTGGTTCTCTTGGCAAAAAAATATTTTTAATTTTAGAAGGAGGATATAATATATTGAAAATAGGGAATCTATGTTATTGTTTCGTTAATGGGATTTTAAATGGTTTAGATAAAAAATAAAATGGATAGAATATTTTTTGAAAATAAAAACTATTTTCTTCTAGATGGAGCGATGGGAACATATTTGGAAAAAATTGGTTTTAAAGGGATTACCCCTGAAATTGCAAATATTGAAAAAAGAGAAATTATTGAAAGAATACATTATGAATACTGTCAAAGTGGAGCCGAGATTATTTTAACTAACACATTTGGAGCCAATAGACATATATTAAAAAAGAAAAAACTTGAAGATAAACTTGAAAAAATTATTAAAGAAGGATTTAATGCCGCTTTTAAGGTAAAAAATGAATTTAAAAATATTTTAATTGCAGGAGATATAGGTCCAACTGGTGAAATAATTTTTCCTTATGGTGATATTGAACCAAAAGAAGTTGAAAAAATTTTTTATGAGATTGGAAAAATATTTGAAGATACAGGAGTAGATTTTCTTGTTCTTGAAACATTTCAAGATTTAGAAGAACTTAAAATCGCTTATTACACATTAAAGGAAAAAACATCATTTTTTATTATCCCATGTTTAACTTTTAATTCAAGAAAAGAATTTAGAACATTGATGGGCCAGAAAATAGAAGATTATATAAAATGGACTAATGAAAACAAAATTACAATAATTGGTTCTAATTGTGGTTTGAATTCAGAAGAAATGTATGAGTTTGTGAAAATTATTATAAATTTGACGGATAAGGATTTATGGATCAAACCTAATGCAGGAAAACCAATAATTAAAAATGGAGAAATTGAGTATGAAGAAGATATTGAAAAATTTACAGAAAATTGTTTAAAAATGGTAAAAACTGGTGTAAAATTCATAGGAGGGTGTTGCGGAACTACGCCTTTATACATTAAGAATTTAAAAGAAAAATTAGATGAAAGTTGCTAAAGTTATTTTTGATATTCCTATTGAAAGAGAATTTTTATATCTTTGTGAAGACAATCTAAAAAAATTTACTCGCGTACTTGTTCCCCTTGGAAATAGAAAAAGGAAAGGTTTTGTTATAGGAATTGAAAAAGAGATAAAAAAGGATATTGAATATAAATGGATAAAAAAAGTATATGACACAACATCATTGATAACAGATGAAATTTATCATTTTTTAAAAATTTTATCAAAAAAGTATTATTGCTCACTTGGGCAGACAATTTTTTCAATTATTGGGAACTTTCCTTTAAAATATAATTTTGAATTTCAAAACCAAGAGAAAATCACAACACAGGAAAGATTTGAGTATAAGAAAGAAATTTATCTTTTTGATAACAAAGAAGAAAAATTTAGATTTTATATTGAACTTATTGAAAAAACAAAAAATTCTTTGATAATAATGTTTCCTGAAGTTTCAATGGTAGAAGAATTTTTTTCTTTTATTTTAGGCAGATTTGATAGAAAAGTTTTGAAATATTATGGTGAAATGGGAAGGCATGAGAGATTTAACAATTATTTAACTGGATTAAAAGAGAAAAATTTGATAATTATTGGAACAAGAATTTCTGTTTTTTTACCTTTGCAGGATTTAAGTTTGATAATTATTGATTCTTATACAGACCCATCATATAGAGAGAAAAAATCACCAAAATTTAATTTAGTTGAAGTTGCTGAAATAAGGTCTTCTTTAAAAAAGATCCCCCTTATTATGACTTCCTATACCTTTTCAGTTAATGATTATTATGAAAGTAAAAATAATGGCGTAACTCTTATAGATAGAAGGGATTTTAATAGATTACCAGAGGTTCTAATAATTAATAAAAAAAGAAGTGAAATTGATAAAAAAACAGGATTTTTAACAGAATTTACATCTTCTATAATTGAGGAGACAATTTTAAAAGGTGAAAAAGTTGCTATTATTCATAATAGAAAGGGAAGTTGGAAAACGTTTAAATGTGAAAATTGTGGGCATGTTTTAAGATGTAAAAATTGCAATTCAATACTTATTTTGTCTAAAGAAAATAAACTTTTTTGTAAATATTGCAGGGGTTTTGAAAATATAGTTAAAATATGTCAAAAATGTGGAAGTAAAAGAATAACAGAAAGAATTATAGGAATTGAGAAAATTTATAGAATTCTCAAAGGACTTTATACTGATTTTAAGATAAAAAAATATACAGCAGAAGAAAGAAATATAGAAGAAGTTGATATTTTTGTTGGCACAACAATTATTAAAAAAATTTTAGTTAAGTTTGATTTTGGAACAATTATTTTCCCTCATGCAGATTCATTTTTAAATATTCCCTATTATAATTCAGAAGAGATTTTTTTTATTACTTTGAATGAGTTTTTATGGGAATTAAAAAGAGATTCTAAATTAATTATTGAAACAAAAAATCCAAATTTAGAAATTTTTAATTCATTGAAAAACAAAAATTTTAATGAATTTTATGAAAAGGAATTAAAAATAAGGAAACTTTTGGAATATCCACCTTTTTCAGATTTAATAATGATTGAAATTCCAATTAAGAAAAGCAAAATTTTTGAAAGTAGACTAAATATTTTAAAACAAATAATTGAAAATAGTGGAGGCCAAATTTTATCTTTTGATATAATTGAGAATAAAAAAAAGGGGAAAATTGTGAAAATTGTTGTTAAAATAGAAACAGATAAAGGACTTGATTTTCAGAAAATAATGGAAATGAAAGAAAAACTTAATTTTAAAATAGAAATTAACCCTGAGATTATTTAAAGGTAAAATAATAAAAAATGAGGGGACTTTTTAATTCGGGTTCTCAAAAGATAAAAGAAGGAAATTTGCCTTTACCTATTAGAGTAAGACCAGAAAAACTTGAAGATTTTTTTGGACAGGAACATATACTTGGAATTGGGAAACCTCTAAGAAAAATTATAGAGAGTGATAAAATTCCATCTTTAATTTTTTATGGTCCTCCAGGTTGTGGGAAAACAGCTCTTGCAATGATAATTGCAAATATCACAAAGAAAAATTTTGTATATTTAAATGCTGTTACTGCTACAGTTTCAGATGTTAGGGAAGTTATTAATGAAGCACGAAAGATTTTAAAAATAGAAGGAAAAAGGACAATTTTATTCCTTGATGAGATTTCACATTTTAATAAACTTCAGCAAGATGCACTTTTGAAAGATGTTGAGGATGGAACAATTATATTAATAGGAGCAACTATTTACAATCCATTTTTTTATATAAATACACCATTACTCTCAAGAGCACTTATATTTGAATTTAAGCCATTAAGTGATGAAAATATAAAAAAAATTATAGAGAATGCTTTAAAAAATAAAAAAGGTCTTGGAAAATATAAAATTAAAATAACAGAACAAGCAATAGAATTTATATGTAAAAAAAGTCAAGGAGATGCAAGAAAAGCATTAAATATTCTTGAATTTTCTGTTTTAACTTCAGAGACAGATAAAGATGGATATATTTTGATTGATTTAAATAGGATAAAAGAATGTGTTGATAAATATTTTATTTATGATAGAAGTGATGATGCTCATTATGACACAATTTCTGCTTTTATAAAAAGTATGAGAGGTTCTGACCCTGACAGTGCTTTATATTACCTTGCAAGAATGATTGTAAGTGGAGAAGACCCAAGATTTATAGCAAGAAGAATGCTTATTTTTGCTTCTGAAGATATTGGAAATGCAGACCCTCAAGCATTAATTCTTGCAAATTCCTGCTATCAAGCAGTTGAAGTTGTTGGAATGCCAGAAGCAAAAATTATTCTTGCTCAAACTGTAATATATTTATCAACTGCTCCTAAATGTAATTCTTCATATCTTGCAATTGAAAAAGCGATTGAAGAAGTTGAAAATGAAAGGGTAGAAGAGGTGCCAAACCATTTAAAAGGAACTGGTTATAAAGGAGCAGAAAAACTTGGTAGAGGAAAAGATTATTTATATCCACATGATTTTCCTAATCATTTTGTGGTCCAAAAATATAGAGAAGTAGAAAAAAAATTTTATTTTCCACAGGATATAGGATATGAAAGCAAGATAAAAAAATTTCTTGAAGATATTGAAAAACTGAAAAATGAATCAAAACTTGAAAGCGGAAATAAGGAAAAAAATAAGGAAATTAAGGGAAACAATTGAAATTGAAGAGTGGCAGGAAAAAAGTTTGAAAATACAAAAAAAATTTTTGTCAAGTTATTATTATAAAAATTCAAAGATTATTTTTACATATTTTCATTTTGATAGAGAAGTAAAAACAGACTTGATTATAAAAAAAGGTATTGAAGATAAAAAAACTATCTGTCTTCCATTTATTAACTGGAAAAATAAAGTGCTAATTCCATCTGAAATAAAATCAATTGAAGAAATTAAAGAAGAAAAAGGAATTCCTGTTCCAAAATTTTTGAGACCTGTAGAAATTGAAAATATAGATATAATAATTGTTCCTGGAGTTGTTTTTGATATATATAAAAATAGAATTGGAATGGGTGGTGGTTTTTATGACAGATTTTTAAAGAATATTCCAAAAAAAATCCTAAAAATTGCTCTCGCTTTTGAATTTCAAGTTTTAAATGAAAAATTACCTGTTGATGAAAATGATGTAAAAGTTGATATAATTATAACAGAAAAAAGAATAATTATGTAAATTTTATTTCAATTTAAATTCTTTAATCAACATCTCTCTCCCTTTTTCATATCTTCTGACCTGTTGAAACAAATGTTCTCCACAGGCATTATGCCATAACCATGCAAAAGGTAAATTTTCAATTGCACATACTCCAGCAACTGTAGGTATTTTTTCAAAAATCATATAATAAAGTTTGCGAGCATTCATTATAACACCATATTTTAAACCCAATCTCTGGAGAACATTTAAATCCTTTAAATCACAGTATAAACTACAACGACCCATATTACCAATACAATCATTATATTGCTTATTATAATATGGACATGGTGCACACATCATCCAATCTGCTTTAGAAACAAGGTGAATTTTTATATTTGGATTTTTTATTAAAAATTGTATCATCTCAGGTAGGTTATCTTCTTTAAATGGTGGTCTAATTCCTCCCCCATATTGACATACTGCACATAACAACAAATGTGGACGAACTCTTATAACTTTGTTTTTATACATTATTTCTAATGATTTTTCTTTCTCAATTTTCATTTCTTCTTTATCTCTTGGAGGGATTAAGATTTCTATGCTTTTTCCATGTCCCTTTTCATAAAAACCATTTTTTGCTTTTTTACATCCTTTCCAGATTTGAGAAGTTTCTTCATCATAATAACATATTCCAGAAATGCTTTTTATCCTATCCCATATTCTATATAAAATTATTCTTGCAGGTAATGTAATACCAGGTGGCATATCAATTTTTCTTAAAATATCTAAATCTCTTTTTAAATTAAATTCAAAACCTTCTGGAGTATCATCTTTATTTCCACAATCCTGATATGAAAATATACCTCCGATATTACATCTTAAAGTAATTGGTAAATCAGGATTTTTTCTTATTTCATTAAATATCTTTTGCAATTTTATATCTTTTGGCTCTTCATTTCCCTCACCAATAGAACATATTAAACATAAAAGTTGATAAGGTCTTACTTCAAGTTGTTTTTCTGTCCCTTTTTTATAACTTTTTTTCATTTTTTTTCTCCTTTTTACTCAGAATAATATTTTTCTTTTGCTATTTTAACTGCTTCCATTGCTTTTATATGATTTTCAAGCCATTCTTTTACTGTTGGTCTCCAAACTGTTTGTAAGAAGCCAATTAAATTTTTATCTGAAATATTTTTTCTACAAAATTCAACTGTTTTTATAAAGTTTTCAAAATAAGAATGGTTGCTTCCTGTTGGTATCTGTCTAAAACCTGCTTTTTCAAGTTCTATATATGCTTTTATATATTTTGATATTTTTTCATCATTCAAATCAAAATCAATTCCATAATACCAATTACTCTGTATAACTGATTTTGGCATTTTCTCCAGGAATTCTTCTGTATGATTCCATATATAATCACTCCATATCCATGCACAAACACCTTTTTTTTCAACTTCATTTACAAAAAAGTAAAGGTCATGCCACCACAAATCAGAGTGTCTTACAACAGCATATAAAAGGTGTCTTTGATGGTCATATGTTTCTTCATCCATACCAAGATGAAAGAATTTTGGTTTATCAAATATTTCAATAACTTCTTCTATTAAATCTTTACATACTCCATAATAAATATCTGTTGAAACCATTCTTGAATATTTACCAAGCCATACATCATGTGCAGTTGAAAAATTTAATTTTGGTACTGGTTCTATCCCAAGTTCTCTTATCCTTTTTAATTTTTCTTTAAATTTTTCAATACTCCATGAACCCTCTATTGCAATTTCTGGATGACTTTCATATCTAATTCCTTCTCCAATATCTATTACAAGCAAATTTATTCCATATTCTGGCAATTTCTCAATAATATAATCCCAAACTTCCTCTTTACATCTTAATTTTGTTCTTGGGGGATAATCAATTTTTTCATTAGGATGAACTCTATGTTCAGGTCCATGGTCTTCCCACATATTATATCCAAGATGAATTAAATATCCCAGTATTTTTCCATAATTTTCCCTTATTGTAATTTTCTAAAAATTCATCTTCATTTATTTTAACTTTAAAGGAAAATGGCATTTCCCACCATTTTTCAAAAGCAAATCCAGCAATAATCCAAATTTCTCCTTTTCTTCTTTCAAAAACATAAGGATAACTGATTTGACCACCTTTTTTTCTTCCTATTACTACTGGTTTTGTCCATGTCTTTCCATCATCTTCTGAAAATGAAATTGAAAGTTCTTCCCTATGCCAAGAGGCAGGAAATTCTGTATGTTGGGGCAACAATTCTTTCGGATAAATTTCTCCTTCTGGATTTAATCTATTCCATACAAGAATTAGGCGGCCACTCTGTAATTTCAATAAATAACCAGGAGAACTACTTGCATCTATTTTACTTGGTTTTATTATTCTCCAGTATTTTCCATCATCTTCAGAATATGCTTCCCAAAATCTATCAAGATTTGTCCTTATTAACATTAATAATCTTCCATCATTTAATTGAGCACCTGTTGGTTCTAATGCTCCATCATGATGTCCATGCCCTCCAATATCTATAAAATTACTTTTCTTCCACGTTTTCCCTTCATCATCAGAATAAACAGATAAAGATACCCAACGACCTGGATTTTTAATTAGATGTTCAACTGTAGCAATAATTCTTTCAGAATCTGTCTGGAAAAAAGAGAAAAAATTACCATTATATCCACTTAGAACCATTTGATTATCTATCCAAGTTTTCCCCATATCCAAACTTCTAATTGCCCATAATTCTAATCTGCAATCATCCTTTGGTTCTTTTTTTTCTTCATCCCAACTGAATTTATAAGTTTTAAAATTAAGATAAAGCAATATAAGCGTTCTTTTCTTTGTTAACAATAAATATTTTGATGCAGGTTCAGTATCAGATATTCCATCACAGACAAATGTTGAATTTGACCATGTTTTACCATCATCATTACTTATTTTAACTCCTTTACTTTCAATAGTCATAATTACATTTTCTTCAATTTTTACAAATGGTCCTTTACCCTCAATATTAAGTTTTTCACATATTGGATTAATCCAAACTGTTTTTTCTTTTTTCATTCTAATCCTATTATAATTAAATATTTTCAAGAACCTTTATTGCTTCTCTTATTTTTACAACTACATCATTTACTTTTTCTTTTTTCTCAATTTCATATAAGTAAGGAAGTGCTTTTTTATCTCCTATTCTTTCAATTGCCTCAACAACATTTTTCCTTACAATCCACACCTCATCATTAAGTTTTTCAATAAGTTTATCAATTCCTTCTTTATATTTTATTTTTCCAAGGGCTTGCGCTGTTATTTCTCTTATTTCATAATCAATGTCATCCATATATTTGAGAATAAAGGGTCCTGCATAACTATTTCCAATTTCACCAATTGCTTTAATTAATACCCACTTCATCTCATTATCATCTGTTTTCTCAAGTAAATTTATCAATCTTCCCAATAAGTTTTGCCCTATTTTCCCAATGACTTCACCTATTAAAATTTTAATTTCTGATGGCTTGTTTTTTGCTTCTTTTACAAGGACCTCAAATGCACTCTCATCTCCTATTTCTCCAATTGCTTCAATCGCTGCCCTTTGAACCAATCTATTTTTATCCTTAATGAGTTCAAGAAGTTTATAAGTTGCTTTTTTGTTCTTTAATTTTCCAAGAGCATAACAAATTGCACATCTTACCTGCCAGTTTTCATCATTAATATGTTCTATCAAAGGTTCAACAGCCCTTTCATCCATTATAATTCCAAGTGCTTCAGCAACTTTTGTTCTCACATGCCAGTCGGAATCATCAAGTTTTTTAATAAGATATGGAACAGCTCCTAAAATTTTATTCTTTCCAAGAATTTCCGCTGATTTCCATCTTATATAAGGGTCATCCTTATAATTTAAAAGTTTAATAAGCCCTTTAAAATTTCTATTTTTTTCATATTCAACAGGGTCTGGTTTTGAAATCTTAAAAAATCCGCTCATTGTAATGAATTCCAATAATCATAAATTTCTTCAATTTTTTCATTTTCTTTTATAGTAGGAATTAATATTAAATTTTTTCCTTCAGAAATTTCATAAACTCTCTTTAAATAGTCCTTCATAGTTTCATTTGTTTTTCTTGGGACATTTCCCAAATATACTTTATTTTTTTCATTTAATTTTTTAAAAACAAAATTAAAATCATATTTTTCAGGATTTCCAAAATTAATTCCAGAAACTTCAGGAATTTCAACAATTAATTCAAAAAGACGTTCTGCTTTCCCACAGAAATGGATCCATCCACCACCAAAAGATTTTAAACATTTTTGAGTATAAGTTAGAATTGTTTCAAGATGTTTTTGAGAGATAAGTGTAGTTGAATCCTCGCAAATTCTAATCCCTCCTTTTCCTATATAATAAGTTCCACTGTGATAACTTTCTGTCATATTTTCACCTATTAATTTTTTTAACTTTTCTGTTGCCTTTATATAAACATATGTAGAAATTTCAAGCAAATATTTAAAGAATTCAAAATCATCATAGATGTCAAAAAAAATGTCATCTCCTCTTAAAAGGTGTGCAATATCAAATGGCCCCTGAGTATCAGGTAGATAAATTTTTATTATTCCATTTTTGAGATATTTTTTATAAATTTTATAATATTTTTTTGTTTCTCTCATTAATCCAAGTTTTTCTATTTTCTCAAAATCATTAGATTTCAATTTTTTTATTTCCTCTTTTGAAAGATGTTTTTTTAGCCAAGGCATCTTATCTTCAAATATTTCTGAATCAAGACCAAAAATTGAAGGGATAAATCCGGTTCCAAAATTAAATCTTACAGAAGGAACACAATCAGAAAATTCTGAAACATAATTAATCACACCCTTAATTTGCATATATAACATTTTCTCCGGATCATAAAAGGATTCCTTCATATTAAAATTTGGATAATTCTTAAACTCCGTATCATTTCTGTTTAATATTATCGGAATATAAGTTTTTTTATTTTTCCACACATCTTTCTGTTTTTCTCTATTTTCTATTATTTTTACCTTATAATTTTCTATTTTTTCAATCATTCTTTTTAATCCCTCTTTCACTTCCATTTATTTTTCCTCCTTCAATTTTTTTATTTTATCTCTATAATAAATCGCTGTTTCAAAATCAAGTGCTTTTGCTGCTGCCATCATTTTTCTTTCAAGATGCCTTATTATTTTAATTAAGTCCTTTCCATAATATTCTTCTTCTTTCAATTTTTCTTCTTTTTCTTTTATTCTGCTTTTTCCTCCAAGAATTTCAACTAAACTTTTATATATTGGCTTTTCAATTGATTTTGGAGTTATATTGTGTATCCTATTATATTCCATCTGTATTTTTCTTCTTCTTTCTGTTTCTTCAATTGCTGCTTTCATTGCTTCTGTAATTCTATCTGCATACATTATTACCTCTCCATCTACACTTCTTGCTGCTCTACCCGCTATCTGAATTAATGCTGTTTCACTTCTTAAAAATCCCTCTTTATCAGCATCAAGAATTGCAACAAGTGAAACCTCTGGTAAATCAAGCCCTTCTCTAAGTAAATTTATCCCAACAAGAACATCAAACTTTGCTTCTCTTAATCCTTTTAAAATTTCAACTCTTTCAAGTGTATCAATTTCATAATGAATATACATTACCTTTATATCAAATTCTTTTAAATATTCTGCAATTTCTTCTGCGAGATGTTTACTTATAGTTATTACAAGAACTCTCTGATTTTTATTTATTCTTTCCTTAATTCTTGCTATTAAATCATTTATCTGATTTTTTGTTGGTTTAACTATTATTGGTGGGTCAACAAGTCCTGTTGGTCTTATTATCTGTTCTGCTATTAATGGAGATGGTTCTCCAATTTTCTCTACACCACATTTTTTAAGTTCATATTTCCCTGGGGTTGCAGAAACATATATAACTTGATTAATCATTTTTTCAAATTCTTCAAATTTTAAAGGTCTATTATCAAGTGCACTTGGAAGTCTGAAACCATATTCAACAAGTGTTTCTTTTCGTGATCTATCTCCAAAATACATTCCTCTTATTTGAGGAATTGTTACATGTGATTCATCAATAAAAATTAGATAATCCTTTGGAAAATAATCAAGCAAAACTTCAGGCCTTTCTCCTGGTAATCTTCCAGCAAGATGTCTACTATAATTTTCTATACCATGACAATAACCAACTTCCTGTAACATTTCAAGGTCATAATTTGTTCTCATTTCCAATCTTTCTGCTTCAAGGAATTTACCATTCTTTTTAAAATATTCAACACGCTCTTGTAATTCTTTTTTTATAGATTCAATTGCCCTTTGAAGTTTATCTTTTGGTGTTACAAAATGTTTTGCTGGGTAAATGTAAATTTCATCTTCTTCTGATATTAAATTTCCTGTTAAAGGATCAAATCTTTGCAATTTTACTACTTTATCCCCAATTACCCATATTTTTACACCTATTTCCTCGTAAGAAGGGATAACTTCTATTATATTTCCTCTTACTCTAAATTTTCCTCTTGTTAAATCAAAATCATTTCTTTCATATTGTATTTCCACCAATCTTTCAAGTATATATCTTCTATTTATTATCTGATTTTTAGATAAATGTAACATCATTGCTTTATGGTCTTCGGGACTTCCAATAGGGTAAATACAGGAAACACTTGCAACAATTATGACATCCCTTGCCGACAAAATTGCACTTGTTGCTGCTAATCTTAATCTATCAATATCTTCATTTATTGAAGCATCTTTTTCAATGTAAGTATCAGTTTCAGGTATATATGCTTCTGGTTGATAATAATCATAATAACTCACAAAATATCTAACTTTATTTTCAGGGAAAAATTCCCTAAATTCACTATATAGTTGTGCTGCAAGTGTTTTATTATGCGAAATTACAAGTGTTGGTCTATTGACAGCAGCAATAACATTCGCCATTGTGAATGTTTTACCACTGCCAGTGACTCCGAGTAAGATTTGATGTTTTTCGCCCTTTTCTAAATTTTTCACAAGTTTCTCTATTGCCTTTGGTTGGTCTCCAGATGGTTTAAAGTTTGATACAAGTTTAAATTTTTCCATTTTATTTTATTATACCTGAAAATTAAGTTGTTATTAAAATAATTAAGTGTTAAAATTTTATGAGAAAAAGAGAGAAAACTATGGCTGAAGAAAAATTTGTAAAGACATTATTAAAAAACGAAATTCTTGAACTTATAAAAAATAAGGACTGGTATAATCTCAAAGAAGCACTTGTTGAATGGCCTTCCCCTGATATTGCTGAACTTTTAGAAGAATTAGATGAAGAAAATAGAATTATTGTATTTCGTCTTCTGCCCAAAAAATTATCAGCAGAGGTTTTTGATGAATTAAATCCAATAACAAAAGAAAATTTAATATTAAGATTAACTGACGATCATATAAAAAATATTCTTGCTGAACTTCCACCTGATGAAAGGACTGATTTATTTGAAGCATTGCCAGGAAAAGTTACTCAGAAGTTGTTAAATTTATTACCAAATGAAGAAAGAAAGGAAGCATTACAACTTCTTGGTTATCCTGAAAATAGTGTTGGAAGACTAATGACTCCAGATTATGTAGCTATAAAAAGGGATTGGACAGTAGAAGAGGCACTTCAGCATATAAGGGAATATGGTAAAAATGCAGAAACAATTAATGTTGTTTATGTTGTTGATGAAAACTGGAAATTAATTGATGATATTTCATTAAGTAGACTTATACTTTCTGAACCTAATGAAAAAATTGAAAAAATTATGGATTTCCATTTTATAGCAATTGAAGCAAATAAAGACCAGGAAGAAGCAGCAAATTTAATGAGAAAATATGACCTTATTGTTTTACCTGTTGTTGATGAAGATGGAATTTTACTTGGGATTGTTACAGTTGATGATGTTTTAAATGTAGTTGAACAAGAACATACAGAAGATATGACAAAAATATTCGCTATAACTCCTGAAACAGCAGGTGTAGAATTAATAACTGACCTTTTAAAAACACCGGTTAAAAGTTTATATAAAAGTAGAGTTTCATGGCTTATTTTCTTATTATTCATGGATTTGTTTACCGGAGGTATAATCAATAAATTTAATGATATGATTGCCAAATATGTTGTTCTTGTTACATTTTTACCAGTTCTTATTGATACAGCAGGAAATGCAGGGGGTCAATCAGCAACTTTAATAATAAGGTCAATGGCACTTGGAAAAATAAAAATGAAGGACTGGTTTAAAATGTTTATTAGAGAAATTCTTGTGGCATTACTTCTTGGTCTTACTATGGGACTTGGGATATCTTTTATGGGAATAATAAGAGGTGGTTTTGAAGTTTGTAAAGTTGTTGTTATTTCAATGATTGTAAATGTTATTGTTGGTTGTTTATTGGGTATGACTTTACCTTTCATGTTTACTAAATTTAAAAAAGATCCTGCAACAGCAAGTGCACCATTAATTACAACTCTTTCTGATATTCTTGGGACTGGTATATATTTGACAATAGCAATGATTATGCTTAAATAAAAATTAAACCATAATAAAAACTAAATTCTAAAAAAGGAGGATAAAATGATAAAAGTTGGAATAATTGGTGCAGGTTTTATGGGTAATATGCATGCTCTCTGCTATTCTCAACTTCCTGATGTTAAAATTGCTGGGATTGCAGATGTAAGAGCAGATAAGGCAAAATCACTTGCAACGAAATTTAAAACAATTGCTTATTTTGACCCTGAACAACTAATAAAGAAGGAAGATATTACATTGATAGATATTTGTCTTCCAACTTTTTTGCATAAAGAATATGTTATAAAAGCAGCACAAGCAGGGAAGGATGTAATATGTGAAAAGCCAATAGCACTTACAGTAGAAGATGCAAATGAAATGATAGAAGTTTGTAAGAAAAATAATGTTAGATTTGCTATTGCACATGTTATAAGATTTTGGCCTGAATACAAATATTTAAAGGATATATATGATAGTGAAAAGTATGGAAAATTAATTACAATAAGAATGAGAAGAGTATCTCCTATTCCAACATGGTCATGGCAAGATTGGCTTTTAGACCAAGAAAAGTCAGGTGGTGCATTAATTGATTTACATATACATGACACTGATTATTTACTTTATCTTACAAATTCTAAACCCCAAAAAATATATACAAAAATAGCAAAGAAAAATAACCTTGATTCACATGTATTTTCTTTATTCACTTTTGAAAATGGTTTGATTGCAGAAATTGAAGGAGGATTTGATTTTCCGCCAAATTTCCCATTTGAGATGAGTTTTACTGCAAAATTTGAAAAAGCCACTTTGGATTATAATTCTAATAAATCTCCAACACTTACTGTTTATGAATTTACTGGAAAAGTTGATAAGCCAGTTTTTGAAAAGATAAGGGCTGAAGGGGTAGAAGGAAATATAGAAGACCTTGGAGGATATTTTATTGAATTAAGATATTTCGTAGACCATATAATTCATAATAAACCATTTCAAGTTGTAACTCCTGAGTCAGCAAGGGATTCTCTTGAAATTGTTTTAAAAGAAAAGGAATCTGCATATAATGGAGTAGAATTAGAGTTGAAATGATTAATTTTTTGGGTTGTTTATTATTTTAATATGTTCTAAATTGTTTGCACAACCTATAAAATATGAGTATTCACTTAAAGAAGATACTTTTTTTGATTTTGAAGAAGAAGCACAAATATGGAAATTACTCCAATAAAAAATAATTGTATAGAAGAAGTTAATCTTACAAAAGAAAAATTTTTAAATGGAGAAAAATCTTTGAAAATAAGATTAACTTTACCAGAGGAAGGATGCATTGAAAAAGATTTTTTAAAGATCTTTCAAATTATAAAAATATAATTTTTAATGTATATCTCTCTTTAGATGCACCAGAAGATATTAAAGTATGCTTTTTTACAAGACAGTGAATGGTTATGGTATCAAACATCAACATTGGAAGAAGCAAATAGTGAATTAAAAAACTGGATTAAACAAAGAAGTAGATGAGTAAAAGGTTATATCCAAGCATATTTTGTGCATATATAAGAAATCCATTCAAACTTATTAAAAAAATAGGCATGAAGAATTTTATTCATTTTAATTTATGGTCGGTGGGAATTTTTTTTGTTTTAATCCTGTTACTTGGTTATTTTTGTTTAACTGGTATTCTCCTTTCATAGAATTTATTACGCAAATGTTTTTTTCTTAATAGTAACTTTAACATTACTTTTCGGAAATGTTTTATTTGTAATTATAAATATCTTTGGGATATTAAAAAGAAAATGGTATAATTTAATCCTCCCAACAATATTTATCCCTTTTTATTGGATTTTAATGAGTATAGGTGCTTTAAAAGGTCTGTTCCAATTTTTTAAAAAACCACATTATTGGGAGAAAACACAACATGCCTTATTTATTCAGAAGATTGAAAAAATCTTAAATTAAATATTGCCATAGCCAAATTTCCTAAATACATCTGATTTATTTCTCCAATCCTCAATTACTTTTACCCACAATTCAAGATAAACTTTTTTTCCAAAAATTACTTCCATTTCTTCTCTTGCAAGTTTTCCAATTGTTTTTAACATTTTGCCATCTTTACCAATTATTATTGATTTTAAATTTTCCCTATCAACAATAATATTTGCCTTCACAACAACTATATCCTTATTTTTCTCTCCTTCCTTTATTTCTTCAATTTCAACTGCAACAGAATGAGGAACTTCCTGGAATGTTTTCTGTAATATCTTTTCCCTTATAATTTCAGCAAGTTTATATTCAAGAGGTATATTTGTAATCATATCAACTGGATATAATTTTTCAGATTCAGGAAGATGATTAAAAATTGCTTTAATTAATGAATCAAGATTTTTATTTTTTAATGCAGAAAATGGAACAATCTCAAGAAAATCAAATTTTTTCCTACTTTCATCAATTAATGGCAAAAGTTCTTCCTTAAATTTTAGAGTGTCTATTTTATTTATTCCAAGTATTACATTTTTTTTATCCAATTTCTTTAAAACATCAAGAATTTTTTCGTCATCTTCCTTCCATCCATTTGATTCAATTAAAAACAAAATAAGGTCTGTTTCTTCTAAAGATGAATAAATTGACTTTAACATAAATTTACCAAGTTCATTTCTACTTTCTTCAAATCCAGGAGTATCAATAAAAATAATCTGACCCCTTTCATCATTATAAATCCCTATAACTTTTATTCTTGTTGTTGCTGGTTTTGGAGATACAATTGAAATTTTTTGATTTAAAATTGTATTTAACAAAGTTGATTTTCCTACATTTGGCTTACCCAAAATAGTTACATATCCACAATTCATTTTAAAATCTCCTCAATTTCCCAGTCATAAATATTAAAAATTTCTTTTTTCTTCTTTAAATAATATTTATAATTCTCATAACTTACATCAGCAGGAACTCTATGGTCAACATGAGGAATATATCCACCTATATTGACAGTATCCTTTATTCTTTCAAGTTCCTTATCAATTGCCTCTTTACCATAAATTAATGCCTTTTTATCAACTCCTCCTTTTAATAAAACTCTATTACCATATTTTTTTCTTAATATAACAGGGTCTGAGCCACTATTTATTTCAAGAGGAAACATAACATTTACTCCTGCCTCAAGCCATAAAGGAACAAGTTCATTAATATTCCCATCACAATCAACAATTACTACATCTATACCTTCTTTTTTTAATCTATCAGTTATTTTTTTATATCTTGGAACCATAAGTTGTGAAAAATGTTTTGGTGAAATCATTGGTCCTGTCTTAAATGCCATATCTTCCCAAAATAGAGCAAAATCAATACCTTTAACTTCTTCCAGTGCTTTTTCAATTAATGTTAAAACAAAATAAACAATATAATCCATCATCTCTTCAATTAAGTCAACTTGTTCATAAATAGAAATTAAACAATTTTCAAATCCCATCCAATTTCTTATCCATCCAAATAAAGAACCACAAGATATACCAAGTGGATAATCCCTGTTTTCCCATTCTTTTATTAATTTTTTCCATGTTTCTTCATCAGGATACCTTTTTGAAATATCTGGTTTTAACCTTTCTTTAAATTCAATCCAGTCATTTTTGTTCTCAATTGGAAATTTTATATAATGAGGAATTGTGGAAGCCCCATCTTTAAAAACTTTACATATAATCCCGTCTTGCCCTTGTTTTATTACATATCTATCTGTTTCCTCAATTATTTTCTCTTCAAAATAAGGAATTAAACCCATATTTATTGGTATCCCGCCTATTGGGTCAAACTTAAAAAATTTGTCTGCTTTTCCATTATTATCTATATCTTCAGGTAGCCCTTCCTTATGCCATCTTTTTAATGTATCTGTCCAATAACCAAATTCACAATTAAAAACTCTATCAACCTTCTCAAACTTAAAAACTCTATTCCATCTTTCTCTTCCATTCATTTTACTCCTTTCTTTGAACTGAAATTATAATTTATTTATTTTCATTAGTCAAAAACAAAAAATCATCTGGCAAAGGAGCAGAAAATTCAACTCTATTTTTACTTACTGGATGTATAAATGAAATTTTATATGAATGAAGGGCTATTCTTTTAATTAAATCATTTTTCTTTCCATATTTTTCATCTCCAACTACAGGATAACCAAGATATAAAAGAGTTAATCTTATTTGATGAGTTCTTCCTGTAATTGGTTTTATTTTAAGTAAAGTATAATTTCCAATATATTTTTCAACCTCTATTTCAGTAAGAGCATCCTTTCCTTTTAAAAAATGAACTTT
>Ga0197143_1000187_pt1 | contig 73326 bp, 61 predicted proteins | sample GBS70_MetaG_FD_148603 | JGI IMG/M metagenome (GOLD analysis project Ga0197143, IMG submission 148603) | Sediment microbial communities from Great Boiling Springs, Gerlach, Nevada, United States - GBS 70_MetaG | ecosystem: Environmental > Aquatic > Thermal springs > Hot (42-90C) > Sediment...
GCGGAAGCCGATCATAATCAACAGTGAAATGATGAAGCATTCATACATAGCTCAAAGGCTTCGCTACGGTGGCAAAGGAAGCGCGATATCTTTCCCACTCCTTGAGGATGAAGGTGTGAATGGAGTCCTCAATGTAACGCGTTGGGAAGATGAACCGCAGTTCAAAGAGAGCGATGTTGAAGCGTTTGGGTGGTTTGTAGCGTGGGCAAGCAAAGTGGTTTCACGCTCCCTACAGTATGAAATGCTCAAGGAAAGTTTCTTCAACACGGCTCGTTTGCTTGTCTCGCTTCAAGAAGCTCAAGACCCGTATAGGCGCTCACATTCAGAGAGGGTTGCTGAGTATGCATGTGCTCTGGCAGCTTCCTTGGGTTGCTCACGAAGGGAAATTGAAACGGTGAAAGCTTCTGCTTTCCTCTACCAGATAGGTTTGCATCAGATTGACAAGGCTATACTTCATAAGAAGGGCAAACTTACGGAGGCTGAGTATGAGCAGGTAAAACGATACCCTGAATTAACTATTCAAGCACTCGGTGATGTTCCATTCATCTGGGATGTGCGCGAGGTCATTCTCTCCCATCGTGAGCACTATGATGGTAGTGGTTATCCAAATGGGAAGAGTGGCGATGAGATACCATTCTTAGCTCGCTTACTCTCTGTTGCTGATACTTATGTTGCGCTCACCTCTCCAAGACCACACCGCCCAGCGATGAGCGAAGAGAGCGCAAAGGAAGAGCTATTAAAGATGGCAGGGAAAGAACTTGATCCTGAACTAACTAAATCATTTGTCAAGCACATCCTTGAGGGAGCAAAGAAAAAGAAGCTTTGAGAGATTGAACTACCCCTCTTCAAGCGCTGATGGAGTGAAAATGTGATGGTGCTCTATGTGGACATGAACTTTTTTGAAGACTACAAGCGTAGCGATGGGCGCTTCTCACACAAGTTGCGATTTGAAGAGCTAAGTGGTGAACCGTGTCTTGTCCTCAATTACACGCAACTATCAAAAGCATTGTTTGAGGAGCTTTCGCCGAAGGCACTCATACTGAGTGGCTTTGGACGCTCTTTTGAAGACTATGATGTGCCCAGCTTCTACGAACTCAACGATATACTGCATGAGACTGAAATACCAACGCTTGCGATATGCGGTAGCCATCAGCTCCTCGGATTTTTATTCAACCTCAACATAAGAGCTGTTGAACGCTTATATGACCAGCCAATGAGGAAACTTCGTCCAGGAGAACCAGACCATTCACCAACAGCGTATCATCCGGGTTACTTCAAAGAGGAAGGCTTCTACCCGGTGACGATAGTTAAAGATGATCCATTGTTTGACGGTTTAAGCAATCCATTTTGGGTTCGTGAATCGCACTACTGTGAAGTTAAAGAACTGCCACCAGATTTTGAGCTCCTTGCGTCCACCCCAGAATGTCGCATACAGGCGATGAGGCACCGCAGTAAATACCTTTACGGTGTCCAGTTCCACCCAGAGGCGTATGTTGAACCCTACATGGATGGAAAGCTAATCTTGGAAAACTTCTTCAAGCTTGCCCGCACAAAGCGCTTTTCAGCGAAGTGAGTATGCCTTTAGGATGGCTACACACATCCCTCTGGTAGCTTCACACTCCTTAGGTGGGCAGCGTTTTCCTCTGGCAAGCTCACATTGATGCTTATCCCTGAGCCAAGCTCAAACCCAGCTGGTGTGGTTAACCTTGGCACAATCCTCACATACCAATGGTAGAATGGCTCGCCAGCGGAGAAGTGTGGTGCGCTATGTAGCACGAAATTGTAGTCTGGTTGGTTTAATCCGATGTGTAGTTTTAGAAGGGATGCTTTGAGGGCGTTTGCAAGGGCACTCAATTCATCACCACTTAGTTCCGAAAATGAAGCCTGATGGCGTAGCGGTATGACCCATGTCTCGTATGGGAAAGATGCAGCGTATGGCACGAGACATAAAAAGTGTTTGTTGCTCCAAAAAACTCTCACACCCTCTTTCAGTTCATACTCCAAGATATCGCAAACGGCACATCTACCGAGGGCATCATAGTGCCTCTCAAGTTCATACATATAACGCCTTATGTGAAGCGGTATGAAAGGCATGCCAATTAGCTGTGAATGCGGATGCACAAGCGATGTTCCAGCCCTCTCACCTTGATTGCGGAAGATGATTATGAGCGAGCAATATGGTTCTTTGCTCAACTGGCAAAACCTCTCGTAATACGCTTGCATGACGAGTTCCACATGGTGCGTGCTCAACGTAGCTATCGTTTCATTATGCTGTGGTGTCTCAATTATTACCTCGTGTTTACCCACTCCATCCATGCGCAAGTAAATACCGTTTCGCTGTCTTTTTGGATGTCCGTTCGGGACGAGCGCAGGGAATTTGTTTGGCACTATCCTAACAAGCCATCCACTGTCGCTCTCGTATTTTAGGACTTCTTTTGGTGTCATATCTTCGTTTCCGGGACAAAATGGACAAGATGGATCATAAGGTGGTAGCTTCTTTGGTTCTGCCTTAGAGGCGAAATCTTCCGGGCGCTTTGCCCTCTCGGTGGCAATGATCACCCATTCCTTCGTAACGAGATTCTGTCTAACCTCTGGCATGATGCAAGCACCCCCTTAAATTGCGCAATCACAGTATGCACACAGTTGATTTGGATTATAAAGCTTGCTACGCAGATCGTTTGTATGAACCTGCATCATACTCATTAGTGTGCGTAAACGAAAGCAAACCGTCATTTTTAAATTTTTGATGAACAAGGGGACGCTGTGAAAATGAGCGTTGATAAGCTGTTGCTGTCCATAGTTATCCCCGCTTACAATGAGCGTTATCGGTTGCCGCAGACACTTAAGCGGATAGTTAACTATGTCCACCAAAAGGGGTTGCATTGCGAGATCATCGTTGTTGATGACGGAAGCAATGATGACACAAGCAATATTGCTTTGTTGACTGCTAACGAACTCTTCTTTGGCAACCTTAGAGTCATACGATACACACCGAACATGGGTAAAGGATTTGCTGTCAGAACTGGCATACTCGCATCTCGTGGTCGCTTCATTCTATTCACAGATGCTGACCTCTCAACGCCTATTGAGGAACTTGATAAGCTCCTTAAACCGATTGCTAACGGATTGTGTGATATCGCTATCGCTTCGAGAGCACTTCCTGATTCCAAATTGCAAGTGCGCCAACCGTTGCCCCGAGAGCTCCTTGGGAGGGCTTTCAATGTTGTTGTTCAGGCTCTCCTTTTGCCCGGCATCAAGGACACTCAGTGTGGGTTTAAATGCTTTAGAAGAAAAGCAGCGTTTGATATTTTCCCCAGACAGCGTGTATTTGGCTTTGCGTTTGATGTTGAGATACTTTTCATTGCGAGAAAGCTTGGCTATCGCATCATTGAGGTCCCAGTTCGTTGGATCAACTCACCCGAAACGAAGGTCAAACTCTTTAAGCACGGTTTCCAGATGCTTCTACATGTGTTGCTAATAAAGTGGAACGCCCTCTGTGGAGAATATAACGCTGTGACTCCTGTGCCACATTTTGTGCGTGCTATTGAATTTTTTGCTAATCCACAAGCAACAACTAACGAATTGAGACAGGACTGAAGCATCAATTTGCCCTTATGAACAGCATCACTATTACCGTTTGCCAATCACCTGTGCATCAAAGCGAAAGACGATAGCGCCTTCTTTCCATGCATCCTTTTCCAAGCCGGCTTTCTGACATGTTGCTTCAACAAATTTTGCTCTGTCCCACCCGAACTCTGTTGCCACTTGAGGCAAAAGCAATCCGAAGTGCTCGCCCGAGATCACAACTAAACCATGTCTCCCAATCTCAATCTCATTCAAACTGATTATCTCCTCAAGTCTTCCAAGGACGGTGACCTCAATATCAAGCTTTTCAACTTCCTCGGGTTTGACTGGCTCAAACCTCTTATCGTGGAGTGCAGCTGATATAGCTGCATCAACTGCTGCCCTGTAAAGCGGTTTTATCGGTTCAACTATACCAATACAGCCCCTCAGGTTGCCGTTTTCCTTCAGAGTTACAAAGACACCCCAATGCTCAAACAGCTCTTTATGGCTCACTTGCAACTTTGGTTGCTGTTTCTCCTTGACAATGCTTCGTATAGTGGCTTTGACGATTTGCATGAGTTCCTTGCAAGCACTTTCGCTAAGCTGAGGTTTTATACGGGCTTCGTGCAAAGAAGGTTCTCGGATGGGCTTTGATGCTTTTTGAATTTCCCCACTCGTCTTCCCTGTGATGCGTGCTGCCATGTAGCCGACTACCTTTTCTTTGTCACCGCCCGGAACATCGCCAGAATTGGCATACATAAGCACTTCTAATTTCGGTAATTGGCAAAGCATCCTTACAGCTTCAACAACAGCAATTACTGCACTCAAGCCACATAGAGTGCATTCAAGGTTTTTGATGTTCCTTTTGAGCAACTGCTCATTTGTCTGCCATATTTTTTCAGGTGAGAGCGTTTTAATGGCGTTCATAATTTCTCGGTCAACCTTAACAGCGTCTTCCGATTTAGGGTAGTGTGACATATCACTGCTTGCAATTAGAAGGGCTCTTTTACCTGCAAGCACTTTCGCGATAGCTCTTCCCAAGAGCATGCAATGCTCTAAACTCATCTCCCCGGTAGTGACGGGGATAAGTTTCCATCCATCCACAAGAGCAAGCTGTAAGAAAGGGAGTTGGCTCTCTATGCAATGCTCTTGGTCGTGTGCGAGGCTGTTCCTGTAGACAAGGTTACACTGTTTTACAAGCATCTCGCAATGCTCTGTATCAACATTGACCTTCCCAAGTGGCGTCATGAAACTCTTGGCTGTCGGCACAGCAGCACCCTGTAAGGGGAAGTAATGGCTTGGTCCAATAACAAGCACAATATCGTATTTGCAACCTTCAACTGCTTTGTAAGCTTCAGCAGCAACTTGCCCACAGAACTTCCATCCTGCATGCGGGACAATCAAAGCTATTGGAGGTTCTCCCGTGCGCTTTGATTTCGCCGAGCTTAAAAGCTCAAGCACAGTCTGTTTTAGCCTCTCTGGCTCTTCTGGATACCAAAGCCCATAAACAGCAGGGGGACGAACTTCTGGGCGTGCCAACATGTTGGGGTAAGCAACACCAGTAGCTTTAACTTGCGCTTCGCTCTTCAGTTTTCCTCCCTTCACATGCCCGAGTTCGTTTGGCTGTGGTGGCAGTGATGTCGTATGCCTCATACCACACCCAAAATGTAAGACTAAAAGCACTACACTGCATATCACAATGGCACAGTTTCGCAGCATCATTTAACACCTCATTCACATTTCAATCTCAATCACATCTACCATGGCTTGATCAGCGAAGCCGAGTTTCAAAGGCTCTTTTGCTGCTGTCAGGATGTATGTTGGTTTCCTACCCTCACTTTCAAGATTCTTCAAACCCCTCTTCTTCCTATAGCCTTCAACCACTTGCCAGCCGTAGAAGTCAACAGCAACTGGGTCTGTTGAGATTATGATAGCGCCATGCCGAACAACAAACTGTGGCTTGAAACTTGGACCACCATGATATTGAACATCAAGCGCATCGCATACGATGAGCTTTTGCTTGTTCTTTATCTCCGCAAAAGCACTCAACTCTGCTATCTGCGGATCGCCTTTATCGCTGTGGTATTTGTTCGGGTTATGGACCGCCCCAAGCCAGTTCTTCAAAGCGCCCGTGTAGCCAACTATGCCGTGATCCTTTACCACGGGCATGTTCACAAAGGCAGTGCAAAGCCTTGTGACAATACGGCTGAGCAGTGAACCAGTGCTGCTAACTTCGTAGATATCTTCATCGTATCCAATGCCTTCTGTATCTGTTCCAAAACACAACGGCTTATCAGCCACTGTCACCTTAAAGCCTGCGCCCTCAAGCTCCCTGTTGGATCTGTCCCAGATGAGTATACGCTCACCTTTCACTCCAATTCCCATGAGTTCCATTGCAACAGCATATGCAATCTGAGGATGCGTTGACATCCTTGCACCAGCAAGGCAATTGACCTTTATACCGATTATCTCATCAGGATCAAAGAGAAGCTTCCACGCATCTTTTGCTGACTCGCTCCCCGTCAGTCTCACAATACCCTCTTGAAGCATTCTACGAACATCATCAATGTGAATCGTGCCAGTCGCCATATACTTCTTGCTCTTAACTACAACGATGCGAGTGGGCTTGCTACTCTCCTTCGCATTCGTGTGGAGTTTCGTTTCTGCGTTGCTGGTCGTGATAAGATGTGGGTCTTCTTTTCTCTTGCACGACTGGCATAGAAGCACCGCCGATGTTCCGAGGATTCCGCTAAAGAACTTGCGCCTGCTAATCTTGCTTTTCATTTCCTGCATCATCGCCACACACCTGCGATTGTAAAGCCACACTTTGCACACCTACCGTTTACAAGCCCTCGCACATCCGTTTTGTATCCATACCTTTTTATGACGATGCTTTTGCATCTTGGGCAATATGTGCTTTCAGCCCTGTGTCCAAAGACATTACCGATGTAGACATAACGCAATCCTACCTCTTCAGCGATGTTATGGCATCTCTCAAGTGTCTCAACAGGAGTTGGAGGCAAGTTCCGCAATTTATACATGGGGATGAAACGGCTAAAATGTATTGGCACATCAACACCCAAGTTAACTTTGATCCAATTGCACATCTGCTTCACTTCATTAGGTGAGTCATTCAGTCCGGGCACAATTAGCACTACCAACTCAAGCCACTTACCTGACTCCTTTATCAGCTCTATCGCCCTCAGCACAGGCTTCAGTTGTCCCCGACATATCTTTCTGTAAAACTCCTCGCTGAATGCTTTGAAGTCAACTTTTATACCGTCAAGCACTTTGCAAACTTCGCGCAATGGCTTCGGCTCAATGAAAGCGTTTGTGACCATCAAAGCCCTTATGCCAGATTTATTTGCGAGCTTTGCAGTGTCAAACATGTATTCGTAGAAAACAACTGGTTCTGTGTATGTGAATGAAACCGACGCACATTCAAACCGCTTAGCCAGTTCAATAACTTTTTTAGGGGGCATGTAAATGTTTTTGGTTTGCTCTGGGCGACGCTGTGATATCTCCCAGTTCTGGCAATAGGCACATTCAATGTTGCATCCAGCAGTCGCAATTGAGAACGAAAGTGTTGCCGGGAGGAAATGGAAAAACGGCTTTTTCTCAATCGGGTCAACATGGACAGCACACGGGTTTGAATAAACGAGCGTGTAATAAATGCCATTGCGGTTCTCACGCACGCCACAGAATCCCCTCTCGCCATCATCAACGACACATTTCCTCGGGCATAGCTCACAGCGCACCTTCTTCAACTTCAGCTTCGTATACCACATTGCCTCTTTTATGTCCCCTTCCCATCCTTCTCTTTGCGCCATACAAAATCCCCGATCGCCAATGCCTGTCAGCAAGGCTGAAGAGAAGATGCACCTTATAAAGCTACGCCTGCTAAATCGCCCCCGATCACCCATGACTAAATCACCAGCTGGTTTGTGTTAGATGCGCCATCTTTCAATTTTATACGCACTCAGCCGATGAACAATGAAGAGCAAACGGCAGATGCAACAATAATTTATTGAGCTAAGCAAAGCCTCTTGTGTAAAACAATGGACGAAGTTAAACGACCATGAGGATAGAGAGCATTTCCAGAGAAGTAAAATCACTACTATGGTTGCTTGCCCTTCTGTGGGAGGCGATCAGCGCCTCGCCATTTGATAGCGTGCAAACTTACAAGCTCAAGAACGGTATCAATGTTGTGCTTGATCCATTCCCACACAGCTCGCTGACGGCAATTGCAGTGTGTGTTCGTTCTGGTTCAAGTGATGAACCGATGAATGCTCGTGGTGTAGCACACTTGGTTGAGCACATGGTCTTCAGGCAAGCAAAGAAGATTAGCAAGCTTGAATCGCTTGGCGCAATAACAAATGCTGAAACTGCATTTGACTACACAGCCTTCTACTGTGTTGTTCAGAGCAATATCGTTTACGATGCAGTTAAAGCGATGTGTGAGTTGTTTACGCCAACGCTTGACCGAAGCTCAATTGATGTTGAAAAGGAAATCATAAGCCTTGAGCTGATGCAGCGTGATGAAGATCCAATAAAGCTTGTAAGAGTTATTTCGCAAGGGCTTCTATTGGGCTTCCACTCAATCAGCGATAACAGCGACCTCAAGCAACTGAGCTATGAGCAGGTGCTGCACTTTTACAGAACAAACTATGTGCCATCTAAAATGAGCGTAATCTGTAGCGGTTCATTTGATGAGAACGCCCTTTTGAAAACTTTACAGGAGACATTCGGCAGGTTAAAAGGCAACGGTGACGAACTGCCCGAGCTAAAGCAACGGCAGTCACGTGGTTTTCTTGATTTTCTTAAGCCACTTGTTTTGGAGATTGATAAACCCTTTCATGCTATGTCAATGTCGTTTCTGGCTCCGGGAGCAAGCGAGCCGAAAGCGTTAGTAGCTACGGAAGTAATCGCCATGCACTTAAGTGACAGCCATATCGGTATCCTTGCCAAGCTTGCAAACCAACATCAAGGCAATAGGTTGCCGATACTGCGCTTTGAAGTGTCTTTCATCCCACGTAGGCATGAGTCAATACTTTCGCTCAACTTCCTTTTAAGTGAAGGAAGGTTTGCCGAAGTCGAAAAAGAAATAATTGAGCAATTGAACAACATGCGCAATAACCTGTTGAGCGAGGAGCGCTTGTTGCAGTGTAAGCGACTGAGTGAGCTACATTTTAGAACCCGTTGTAAAACAGTCCTTGAGAGAGCAAAGACACTCGCCGAGGCAGAGGGGATAGCAAATTACGAGCTCGCAATTCGCTATCCGGAGCTGATTGAAGGAGTAAGCAGCAATGATATCATGCATTTATCAAAACGCATTTTCAATGCCCGTGCTTACGCCGTCACTATTATCAAGCCATCAACAACCCACCGCATAACTGATGGAGGGTAGAAAGCCATGGGTTGGCTTAAATGCGGTCGTCATTCACTGAAGCTTGGTGAGAGGACTTTTATAATGGGCATTTTGAACGTAACTCCGGATTCTTTCTCTGGCGATGGCATATATGGCGATGTTAAGGCAGCAGTAGCGAAAGCGGTGAAGATGGTTGAAGATGGCGCTGACATCATTGACATTGGTGGTGAATCAACGCGCCCAGGTTCGTTACCTGTGTCTGTGGATGAGGAGTTGAGGAGGGTGATCCCAGTTATTGAGTGTCTTTCGGAGATTATTGATGTGCCAATCTCGATTGACACCTATAAGCCGAAAGTAGCAAAGGAAGCGCTTGAAGCTGGTGCTTGCATAGTCAATGATATTTACGGATTGCGCAACGAAGGCTTGAATGAAGGCATGTTGCAAGTCATAGCTGATTACAAACCGACGGTTGTCATAATGCATATGCAAGGAACGCCTCAAACAATGCAACTTAACCCGCAATATGATGACTGCGTTAGCGAAATAAAATCCTATTTGCATTCCCAAGCATTAAAGGCAATTGAAGCTGGTTTAACAAAGGAACAGATTATCGTTGACCCGGGGATAGGCTTTGGGAAGCTGCTTGAGCATAACCTTGAAATACTTCGCAGGCTGGCGGAATTCAAAGAGCTTGGTTTTCCATTGCTCGTTGGGACGTCACGCAAGTCATTCATAGGGCAAGTTTTGAACCTGCCCGTCGAAAGAAGGATTTTTGGGACTGCTGCATCAGTTGCTTTAGCCATAGTCAACGGCGCAGATATAGTTAGGGTTCACGATGTTCCAGAGATGGTCCAAGTCGCAAGGCTTGTAGACGCTATAGTCAGAAGATAGCAGTGCATGGCGGAATTGCTTTTGCTAACAAGGTGATCATGTGCTACAATAAAACAATTGGCACAAGAATAACAGCTTCCTGCGGAGGTGAAGAAGGATGGAGATACGGAGGTGGAGACCATTCGCAGAACTTGAGGCGCTAAGGCGGGAGGTTGATCGTCTCTTCCGTGAAGCGTTTAGGGAGTTTATGGGTGAGGAACCAATAAGAAGAGGTGCGTGGCTACCTCCAGTAGATGTGTGCGAGACCGAATCAGAGGTTGTAGTTATGATGGAACTCCCCGGGATAAAGAAGGAAGATGTCACTATTGAGCTGACAGATGATGTGCTTACGATTCGTGGCAAGCGAGAAAGAGTCAGGAAAGAAGGGGAGACATACCACATTGTTGAACGAGCTTACGGTGAATTTGAGAGGCGCTTTGACCTTGGTGTGCCGATTGACCGCGAGCGTGTTGAAGCCACATTCAAGGACGGCGTGCTCACAGTGAGGCTCCCAAAGGCTGAGCGCGTGCGTCCGCGGAGGGTGGAGATAAAAGTAGAGTAAACAGTCAATCGCCTGCCCATTAACTCAGTGGCGACGCTTCTTCTTGCGTTTCCGTTTCTTCGCGTGCCGAATTGCAGAAAGGGCAGTTGCAGCAGATGAAGGAGCAGATGAGGGTTGTGGTGTAACGGTAGCGACCTCAGTTGATGAGGGTGTTGGTTCCTCTACTGGTTTGCTTACCGTTGTGGGGTGAGCTTTTTCTACGGCTACCTTAGGTGTTACAGGTTGAGTAACACGAACCCTTCTTGTTTCCTTACCAAGCAGCTCACGCATAACCAACACAAAAGGAGCTGCTATGAAGATTGATGAGTATGCACCTGATGTGATCCCAACAAGAAGCGGAAGCGCAAAATCCTTTGCTGCTATTCCACCGTAGAGCAGTATCGCCCAGAGTGGGAATTCAGTTGTCAAGGCGGTGTTAATGCTTCGTGCCATCGTTTCGATTATGCTGAAATTTGCCACATCGGCGAAAGCCAAATCCTTGTATCGCTTCATGTTCTCCCTTATTCGGTCAAATATGACGACAGTGTCGTTAACCGAGTATCCTACAATGGTTAGAAGCACTGCCACGAAAGGGCTATTGATCGTGAGGTGTGTAAAAGAAACGAAAGCAAGAACCACAAGGACATCATGTATTAGTGCAACTATTGCTGCGATCGCAAACAAAGCATCGTAGCGCACCCAGATATACACGAGTATACCAAGCAAACCGAGTATTGTAGCCCTTGCAGCATTAACTTTGAGTTCTCGCCCTATAACTGGTCCTATCACCTCTGTGCTTTCCTTCTCGGCGCCCTTAAACATGCGGTTTATAACCTCATCAACTATCTTCTCATGCTCTTTGCTTTGCTCCTCGTCACGAGCCTGTGTTCGTATGATAATAACATCGCCTTCAGAAATCTGTATTACGACATTCCTCAAGCCTGCCTTGGCAAGCTGTGAGCGTATGTTTGCCGATAGTCTTCTTTCGGCTGCGAATCCGACCGCCACTTTCTTTGGGAGTTTGTATGTGAACTCAGCTCCGCCTGTGAAGTCTAAACCGAAATTCAACCTCCCCGGCGTAAGTCCTCCAGTCCACTGCGGTGGTATTACGCCAATGATGCCAAGTAGCATCACGATACCACCTATAGTGAGCCAAAGCTTGCTCTTGCCCATTAAGTCAGGTTGTATAGATGCCGTCTTACCAACCATAATTGCATTCCTCCCACGTAATGGTTTGACCCTGAACTTCTCATCAACTGCTATGCCTCACCAAGCTTTAAAAGCCTACGCACCTTAGGGTTATCAAAGAAGGTGAGAAACCAAGAGCGCTTTTGTGCTACTGCTGTGTATGCTGCTCCCTCAAGCATTGCTCTGGTTGCAACAATAGCGCTAAACATGCTTGCAACCACACCTATGCCCAAAGTGAGAGCGAATCCTTTGACTGGTCCTGTCCCAAAATGATAGAGGAAGACACACCCTATAAGCGTTGTAACATTTGCATCAAGTATCGCTGTCCATGCCCTGTTAAAAGCAGTGTCTATTGCCATGCGTAGCGTTTTTGCCGAACGTAATTCTTCTTTTAAGCGCTCAAAGATGATGATGTTTGCATCAACAGCCATCCCAAGTGAGAGTAGAAAGCCGATCACTCCGGGGAGTGTAAGTGTTGGTCTCCAGCCCGGTATTGGTGCTGAGAACGCTGAAAGCATAAGCAGTCCATAGAGCATGAGAGCAACGCATGCTATAGCTCCCGGTAGCCTATAGTAGATGAGCATGAAAGCCACGATCAAGATAAGCCCTATGATGCCAGCTAACGTGCTTTTGTGTATGACATCCCTACCAAGCGTCGGCGAGATTGTTTTGCTCCATACGACAGAAACTGGCACCGGTAGCGAACCAGCATCAAGGAGCACTTTCAAATTGCGAGCCTCTTCAAAAGTGAACCTGCCAGTGATAATGCCATGAGTGCTTATTCTGTCTCTTATGACTGGAGCGCTAATGCACTCTCTATCAAACCAAATTGCAAGGTGACGCCCAATGTTCCTCCCAGTAACTGAGGCAAACTTTTTTGCGCTTGCGCGTTGGAGAGTAAACGCCACTGCAGGGCGATTCATCTCATCGTATGTGACCCTGCATGGTGGTTTCAAATCCTTTCCAGTTATCACCAGCTCCGACTCAAGGTAGACTTGCATGGGGGGTATTGTATTTCCACGCTCATCCTTGAACACCGTTTTACCGCCCTCTTCAGTAACCTTGTATTTCGTTGGGACAAGCTTTAGCTCAAGTATGGCTGTCTGACCGATAAGCTTCACTGCTTCCACAGCATGTTTCAAGCCCGGAAGCTCAACAACTATCTTATCCTCGCCATGCCTATAAATCTGAGATTCTGCAACACCGTATTTGTCCACACGCCTTCTAATGATTTCAATGACAGTGCCAATGACATCGGGAGAAAATGGATACAGCTTTGGTTTTGCTGCCTCTTCAACACTGCCAACGACTCTCCTCAATACTGACCTGATGAGTATAGCTTGCTTGCTTAACTCACTTTTGTTCCTTGCTTGAGTGCGTATTGTTATAAACTGCCCAGTTGCTTCATCAATGAAGAGCTCAAATTCGCTAAGTCCTCTTTTCCTCAGCTCAGTTATCAGCTTATGGCGGATTGGTATTCGCTTTTCTGGTGCTTTACCTATCGGCTTTTCAAGCTTATATTGCAGTTCGGCTCGCTTGCACTGCAATACAACTCTCACACCACCTTGTAAATCAAGACCTAAGTTAAGTTTTGGTTTCGGGACAAGTATCGTTAAGGCACCAAGCTTTAAGAGTGGTCGGACACCGACCTCCCTCTCCGTGCCTTCAATTAAGACGGCTGTTGGTAAATGCTTGCTTAAGAGCTTCAAGATTTTATCGCGCATCCTTAGCGCTTCACCTTTACTTTGTGCTTCACCCCTGATTACGAGGATGTGCTCGCCAACCAATTCAGCATCGGTCATCTCAAGCTTCGCATCAACGAGCTTGTCCTCTATTTCTTGGTCAAGTGTTTTCCCCTGTGGTGCAAGCTTAGATGCAGGTTCACCCAGCTCAAAACGCATTGTCAGTTCAACCCTGTATTCTTCAACTTCACCGAAACGCACAGGCTTGAAAGCCACAAAGGAGGCAATCAGCATAACACCAACAACAAGGAGCAAATATTGCTTCACCCTTCTGGGCATCACAAACTCACCCCCATGTTACGAAGAGAAACGCCTTATAGCTTGCACTACCCACAACATTAACGCTATCTAACGCGCTTTTGTGTCATCCTAAATGCAAATGGGGCATAAATACTGCAAGCCAACTAAATTGTAACGCACGGCAGAAAGCTCGTTTGCTCTTTTTCCCTTTGACGAGCTTTTCTTGAGGTGAGCGCATTGATGGCATGTGGTGTATTTGATCGTGAGGATGTCGGATGGATGCGTCTTGCTCTGAAGCTCGCCAAGAAGATGAAAGGACAGACAGCTCCCAATCCATGCGTTGGTGCAGTGCTCGTTAAAGATGGAAAGCTTATAGCGAGTGGTTACCACAAAGGCGCTGGAACACCTCATGCAGAGATAGTTGCATTGAGGAAGGCAGGGGAGAGGGCTGCTGGCTGCACACTTTATGTAACACTTGAGCCATGCTGTCATTACGGGCGCACACCACCATGTGTTGATGCAATAATCGCTGCCAAGGTGAAGCGAGTAGTGGCAGCAACAGTTGATCCAAACCCGTTGGTAAACGGTAACGGCATTAAAAAGCTTTTGGAAGCTGGAGTTGAAGTTACAGTTGGGGTCCTTGAGGATGAAGCCAAAGCATTGATTGAAGATTTCGCAAAATACATTACAACTGGCATGCCATTTGTTACGCTCAAACTCGCTTCAAGCCTTGATGGCAAAATAGCAACGAAGCTTGGTGATGCACGCTGGATAACATGCGAAGCATCAAGGAAGATAGCGCATATGCTACGAAGGGAACATGCTGCCGTCATGGTTGGAGTAAACACAGCCATAAATGATGATCCAGAGCTTACAGTGAGATTGGTCAAAGTTCGGCGTCAACCAATACGAATCGTCGTTGATAGCAAAGCCAAACTGCCAACCTCAAGCAAGCTCTGTAAAACATTGGATAAAGCACCTCTGTGGCTCGCCACAACAAAACATGCCGATAAAAGGAAGCTTGAAGAGCTTGAAAAGTTGGGCGTGAAGATACTGATCGTGGATGACCAGAACGATAAAGTTGATATGGTCAGCCTAATGAGGAAGCTTGGAGAAATGGGTGTTATGAGCCTGCTCATTGAAGGTGGTGGTGAGATTGCCTGGTCTGCGCTGAAAGCGAGTATCGTTGATAGGGTTGTTTGGTTTATCGCACCAATCATAATCGGTGGTAGGGATGCAAAGCATTCCGTTGCTGGTGAAGGTGTTGAGAAACTCTCCGATGCATTCAGACTACACAAAATGAAAATCAGAAGGATAGGATGTGAATTGCTTATTGACGGGAGGCTTGAGAAGCAGTCGATAACCCATATGCCATAATAGGCAAATGAGCCAAATTTCTTTCCCGAAGGAAACAGGGGGTAGAAGGATGTTTACAGGCATCGTTGAAGAAGTGGGGCAAGTAACCCACATTGAGCGCTACGGTGGTAGCGCAAGGATATCAATTGCAGCAAGGCTTGTGCTTGGGGACTTGAAAGCTGGTGATAGTATCAATGTCAACGGTGCATGCCTAACAGTTGTGAGCAAGTCTGCATCACAATTCCAAGTTGATGTTATGGAAGAGACAATGCTGAGGACAAACCTTGGCTACTTGAAAGTCGGCGACAAGGTCAACCTTGAAAGGGCATTGCCTGTTACTGGGCGTTTTGGAGGGCACTTCGTTCAAGGGCATGTTGACGGGACAGGAGTTGTTGCAAGTATACAGAAGTTGCAGCGTTCATGGGTTGTAAAAATAAACTGCGATGAAGGGTTAACTCGCTTCATGGTTCCAAAAGGCTCTGTGGCTGTTGATGGTGTGAGCTTAACGACTATTGATTGTGGCAAGGGTTGGTTTACGGTCGCATTGATACCATACACATTGCACACAACCACGCTCGGAACAAAACGCGCCGGTGACGTTGTCAACATTGAAGTTGACTTGCTCGCAAAATATATCCACAAGCTCTTGCAAGCGCATTCAAGCCTGAAGGAAGGTAAGGATGATGATAGCCTCATTGAGCTCATTAAAGGCTTTTGAGCAGGTGAGGGGACATGCCAAGGGCAACTATTGAGGAAGCGATTGAAGCTTTCAAGCGCGGTGAATTCCTGATCATTGTTGACGATGAGGAGAGGGAGAATGAAGGTGACTTAGTTATAGCTGCTGAGAAGGTTACGCCTGAGGCAATCAACTTTATGCTTAAACATGGCAGAGGTCTTGTATGCCTTGCTATCATCGGGCAAAGGCTGGACGAGCTTAACATACCACCGATGGTGTCAAACAACACAGACCCATTTGGGTCAGCATTTGCTATCTCAGTTGATGCACACCCAAAATTTGGTGTCACAACTGGGATATCAGCTCATGACCGTGCCACAACAATCAAAGTCATAATTGATCCAAACACGAAACCGTCTGACTTAACTCGTCCTGGGCATATCTTTCCTTTGCGCTACCGTGAAGGTGGCGTGCTTAGGAGGGCTGGGCATACAGAAGCAGCTGTTGATATGGCGAAGTTAGCTGGTCTATATCCAGCTGCTGTAATATGCGAGATATTGCGTGAGGATGGTTCGATGGCGAGGTTGCCAGACTTGGAACGCTTCTCCGATGAGCATGGAATAAAGCTCATCACAATCGCAGACCTTATAGCCTACAGAAGGCGAACAGAGAAACTTATTCGTAAAGTGGCAAAGGCAAACTTCCCAACACCATTTGGTGATTTTGTCCTGCACGCATATGAGAGCCTGATAGATGGGACACCATACATTGCGCTTGTTATGGGGGAGATAAACCCAGAGGAGCCAGTGCTTGTGAGGGTTCATTCAGCTTGCATCACTGGCGATGCGTTGTTTTCGTTGCGCTGTGATTGTGGGATGCAGTTAAGAATGGCTCTTGAAATGATTGCGAAGGAGGGGAAAGGAGTCCTCGTCTACATATCGCAGCACGAAGGTCGTGGGATAGGTTTGCTGAACAAGCTAAAAGCTTATGAGCTTCAAGATAAAGGATGTGACACAGTTGATGCAAACTTACACCTTGGCTATCCACCGGATATCAGAGATTACGGGCTTGGTGCTCAAGTGCTATACGACCTTGGTGTCCGAAAGATGAGACTGATGACGAACAACCCTGCAAAGAGGGCAGGGCTATCAGGCTATGGGCTTGAAGTTGTTGAGCGCATCCCTTTGCAGGTCACACCTAACGACATAAACAGGGATTACCTAAAAGCAAAGAGAGATAGGCTTGGGCATTTGATAGATGTATGAAAGCCTCAAACACAAAGCAGAGGTTGAAGCTTTCATCTCACTTTCACAAGCAGTGTCAGAGCTGCAAGGGAAGATAGAAGCGCATAAATGCTGAAGGCAACTGATGCTCCAAACTTGTTCCACAGTAATCCGAAGAGCAAGCTTGCAGGAAGCACCCCGATGCCGACTACAAAGTGAAATGCACCATACCCACTGCCACGCATTTCCTGTTGAGTTAAATCAGCGACGAGTGCCCTCTCAGTTCCTTCAACCATGCCAAAGTAAAGACCATAAAAGGTGAAGAGGAGCCAAATGTGAATTTGTGAAGACGCAAACCCGAACCCAGCATATGCACCTGCATATATGAGCCATCCCAAAGAGAGCACATTCACACGCCCAAAGTAATCCGAGAGAACCCCACCGGGGATAGAAGAGACGCTTTTAACAATGTGGAGCCATGTCCAAAGCACAGGTATGAGGTAAGATGGCACATTGCACTCACCAGCGCGCAGTAAAAGGAAAGCATCGCTTGAGTTGCTCAGGGTGAAAATAAACATGGCGAGCAAGAACCAGCGGAAACGCGCTTCAAAATTTGTCAGGTTGATTTTCAAATTATGCGAACGGCGTTTTGTTTGTTTTACAGTTCTTGTGCTTACGCCCAGCCAGAGAACAAGAAGCGATGCAACTGCTGGAATTGAAGCGAGGAGAAAAACAAGCCTGTAGTTTTTTGGTGCGAAATAAAGAACAGCGGATGCCATAAGTGGACCGATAAGTGCGCCAACATGGTCAAGCGCCCTTTGGAAGCCAAAAGCAGCTCCAAGCATGTTCTCGGGAGATATGTTTGCTATGAGTGCATCCCTTGGCGAAGTCCTTACACCTTTTCCGACTCTGTCAACGAAGCGCAAAAGCAGCACCTGCCATGCTGCATTTACGAAAGCCATGATAGGGCGAGTCAGGCATGCAAGTGCATAACCGACAAATACAAGTAACTTGTGCCTGCCTATAACATCTGAGAGCCAGCCTGAGGCAAGCTTAAGCAAGCTTGCTGTCGTCTCAGCTATGCCCTCAAGCAGACCGATGAACACAAAAGAGGCTCTAAGTTCTTGCCTGAGGAAGAGAGGCAGGAGTGGATAAATCATTTCGCTGCTCGCGTCGTTCAGCAAGCTGACGAGCGAGAGAGCTTTCACAGGTGTCGGTATCCCTTTTATCACATCCCAAAAGTTTCTCCATGTGTGCATGACTGCGCTGTCTCCCTTTTGAGAAGGCAGGAAAAGCCAATAAAGGGTGGTGAGCTCTTTTAACCTTTGCCGGGTGTGCTCAGCTTAAAGCTCTCGTATCCGTATATTGCGCCAATGTATCTCAGCGCCTTCGGATTGAAAGATGAGGTGACCTTTTCTTGGAAATGCGTTTGCACCTATTGCTACTACATGTCCATTGACGCACGTTGCGACGAAGCCGTTGTAATGGATGATGTGGTAAGAATTCCATTCGCGCAACTTGGCTGGGCGCTGTAAAACTGGTGTTGCATCAACTTTACCTCCCGCAACACCGAATATGCGTCCCACTTCCGTATGAAGCAATTGGAACTCAATCCCTTGAGGCCAAACCCTGTCAGGAAGCACCATCAGGAAGACACCGCTATTGCCGGGTTCCATCATACGATATTCGAAGCGTAAGATGAAGTTGCCAAATTCTCTTTCAGTTCGCAAGTAGCCATGGGGTCTTCCTGAGCATATGATGATACCGTCTTTGACCTGCCATGTCTTTTGTGGGTCGCCACCCGGAAGGAATGGAATGAAGCCACTTAAGTCCTTTCCATTAAACAGTGGTATGAATCCTTCTTCAGCTTCCTGCGATAGGACAAAATCCGCGATTGCAGCAGCTCCAGCACACGCAAACGCCGCAATCAATTCCCTTCGGTTCATCGCCGTTCACCTCCAACTTGCCTGCAAATCCATAAATGTCACTGCTTCATTCTATCACAAACACACTTAGCCAGCTAACCACAACATACTTCTTTTCAAGATGCCACTTGCTTGGTAACTGCTTATGCTCGCAACCTTTTGCCCAATGGCTCGTTCAAGTTAAGTTGCAAGAGGTGACTGTCATGGGTAAGGCTCCACTTTGGCTTGCGTGGAGCACAGGGAAGGACTCAGTATTGGCTTTGCATATGCTCAAGCATGACAGCCGTTGGGAAGGGTTTGAAGTCCGTAAGCTGTTGAGCACCATTACCATAGACTACGGGCGAGTGAGCATGCATGGCGTGAAGGTTGAACTTCTTAGGGCACAGGCTAAGTCACTTGGTATACCGTTGCTTGAAGTGTTTATACCAGCTGGATGCACGAATGAGGAATACGAACGAGCAATGCACAATGTGCTTAAGAGTGCTTTGGATGAAGGTGTTTATGGAGTTGTTTTTGGCGACATACATCTTGAGGATGTGCGCCAGTATAGGGAAAACCAAATGGCGCAGGTGGGTATGAAACCGATATTTCCACTCTGGCATGAAAGCCCAGCTGAACTTGCGCTTAAATTCATTTCGCTTGGGTATAAAGCGTTGGTAGTCTGCGTTGATTCGCAGAAACTCAACCCATCGTTTTGCGGACGAATTTTTGATGAGTCGTTCCTGAACGAATTGCCAAGCTTTGTTGACCCATGCGGCGAGAACGGTGAGTTCCACACTTTCGTTTATGACGGACCTTTGTTCACAGAACCTATCAGGGTGAAGCGTGGCGAAATCGTTTTAAGGGATGAACGATTCGCATTCTGTGAGCTTGAATTGGACAGGTGAGCAGTTGTGGTAGATGGAAAGGAAACAACTGAAAGGTTACGCGAAGCACTGTATTATGAGACACTGCAGGATGGTTCTGTGAAGTGCACGCTTGAGCCAAGGCAATGTATCATCCATGAGGGCGAAAGAGGCTTTTGCGGTGTCAGGCAGAACAGGGGCAGCAAGCTATGGACACTCGTTCATTCACGAGTTGCTGTCATTGATGTTGAAACGCTCTATCGCCACCACATCTATCATGTTCTTCCGGGAGCTTACTTCCTCACTGTTGGGACGGCAGGTTGCAACATGAGCTGTCAGTATTGTGAGACTGCAGTCATATCGCAGGCAGCGCCTGAAGCAGTTGAAAGCCAATTCATGACCCCACAAACGCTCGTCTACACAGCTATTGAGCGTGGGACAGTCGGAATACTTTTTGCACATAACGAGCCAATCGCAGCTTACGAATTTATGCTTGACACATTTAAGCTTGCAAAAGCCGAGGGACTGCGCACAGCTTGTCATACGGCTGGAAAAGTATTCACCAAGCCACTGACCGAGCTCTGTCGACACTTGGATGTAATCAACATTGACCTTAAGGCATTTGATGAAACAGTTTACGAAAAGCTTTGCTTGGGCAGTTTGGAAGCAACAAAGCAAACTATCACAGCCGTTAAAAAGGCGGGCGTCTTCATGGAGGTCACATATCTCCTTGTGCCTGGCTTCAACAGCGATGTTGAACAGATCAAGAAAATGTGTGCGTGGTTAATTGAAGCTGTGGGTGAAGATGTGCCGTTACATTTTGTGCGTTTCTTCCCAGCGCATAAGATGAAGAACGCACAGCCAACTCCGATTGAGCTCATATACGAGTGCCGTGAGGTCGCTATGAAGATGGGTTTGAAGTATGTCTATGGTGGCAACCTTCCCGGGGACAAATGTGAGTTCACATATTGCGCTAAGTGTAAAGCCGTTGTAATTGAGCGTGATGAGGAAGGTATCCCAACAATGCATATGAGAGGGGGCAAATGCGAGGCTTGTGGGAATCAAATTCCGGGCATATGGCGCTTGTGATATCATTAGCGTTTGTGACAAATAGCACATGTTTGCTCAAACTTATGACACCTAAAGCAAACAGAATCGGGTTTGAAGCTCGCAACATCGCTATGCTTTAATGCAAACCCTTCAGGGTGAGGCAACTGCACACCATGACAGCTCTCACAAGGCTTCTCACCATGACAGCGCACACAAAGCTTTTGTTCTTCCGGCTTCGCCTTTGTGTGAGTTCTTCGGTAATCTTTTGGGTGAGGCATTGGCAGCCCATGACATGCATCACACCAAGACTGAGTATGACAGCGCATGCACACGATTGCTTTATCTTTTGCCTCCCTATGCTTCCGTGCATACCCACTTGGGTGAGGCATCTTTAAACCGTGACATGAATCGCAAAACGCTGTTGAATGACACAGGAGGCAATCGCGTCCAGAGAGCGAAAGTTTACCATGCCGAAGCATAAAATCGGGTTGACGGTGCGATGGCGGTTTTTTAATGCCATGGCATGAGTCGCATGTTGAGCGGTCGTGACATAGCAAGCACCGCGCTTCTTTCACTCTTGCAAACTCACCATGCCTCGCTATGAAGTTGGGAGTATGGTCTTGTGGGCGACGGGGCTTATGACACATATCACAGAACGCTTTCCTATGGCATTGCAAACATTGGCTTTCTTCCCTTGTCTCCTTCGGATGGCGTTCAAGCCAGTCTAAGCCATGCGTGCTTGGTATAGCAGTTTGAGGGCGTGCATGACATAACGAACACTTCTTTGGGGCAGATTTATCATCATGGCATTCCAAGCAAACACGCATTGGGACTGCACCATGCTTTGGGTAAGGTCTTTGGCGTCGTGATGGCTTTATGTCGCGATGGCAATAGCTACAGTGAGCACCTCGCTCAATGTGCTTTCTGTGGGAGAATGCGATTCTGTAAGCACTTTCGCCAAGCGTGATAATGTTATGACACTCAAAGCACTCCAAGTTGGACACAGAACGCAGGCGCTCATCAACAGGCTGTAAAGCCAATGTGCGCTTTTGTCTGATGCGTTTGAGCTCTCTTTGCGAGAGTAGCTTAAGATGCTGCTCAACATCTCGCTCATGGAGCAATAGCTTGAGCGAGAGTGCGCTCACAAGCACGATTGGCGCAAACATCAATATGAGTTTGAGCAACGTCGCAATGATAGTTTTGAGCTTCACTATCCCAAACCTCCAACCACATTAGCTATCAAGCTTGCAACACCTGTGCCGCTCATATTCAAGCGCGTGGCGTAATTTCATTTCTTTAAGGCTTATCTTGCCAGTGAGCCAAACCATACTCATCGGAAAGACATCGGGGCGAAGATGCGCAAAGTATACATGGAAGCAAAGGAGAGCAAATGTTGCCAGCACAGCTTCATGGCTATGAATAACATGCGCGATTTCAACAAGCTGTGGCGATAAGTGTTCGGCAACGAACGGTGCCTTCCAGAGCATTATCCCTGTTACGCCCATCATAATGATGCCCCAGCCAGCTGCCCAATAGAGGAACTTCTCAATGAAGTTATAACGCCCCATTTTAGGTGGTTCACGCCGTAATCGGAGCAAGAAAAGAAGCATGTGATAAAAATCGACGAAGTCCTTGACCGAGGGTAACATCTCAGTCCGCCTGTAGCCGAGCAAGAAGCGGATGAACAAGTAGAGGAGATGGTAAGCGACAGCAAGAAGCATAAGCATCCCAGCAACCCTATGGAGTAACCCTGCTGTATCAGTGCCACCAAGCAAACGCATAATGATCGGTGCAAGCATGCCACCCGAACCCTTCAATGGAAGCCCACTCAACATGAGCAGCATGACACTGCCCATAAAAAGCAAGTGCTGAATTATTTGATGCACATCCCAACGCCTTACATGCCCTTCCACTCCCTCAAGCTCTTTACAAAGTGCCCCTGTGCAAAGAAGCATGCACATTACAAGTGCATCAAGCAATGTGTATGCAAACATCGGTATGAGCACAACGATAACAAACAGCTCAAACACCACATCAACCCAATAGACTATGGGACGTTCCTTTGGTGACGGTGGCTTGTGCGTGAATGTGAGCGCGAATTTCCCGCCACCGCCAACATGACAGCTGGCGCATGCTTTCGCTCTCTTCGTAAGGTGCATCGGTGATGATGGCTCATGTGGTGAAGCGATTGCGTGATGGCTATGGCAAGTTATGCAAGTAGCGCTTCTTTTGCTGCCGAGGCGTAGCTTCTTACCGTGAAAGCTGTTCAAATAAGTTGTCACAGTGTAAGGGTTGAGCTTATGCTTCTTCATCAAAGCCTCGTTGGCATGGCATGCTCCACACATGTATGGAATGTTCCTTCCATACACTGGCGAGCTTTCATCCTCGTTTGGAAGTATGTAATGGCTTCCGTGGCAGTCAGTGCACAGTGGTGCATCGGCACCGCCACTTTTAAGGTGCCTTGCATGGGTGCTCCTTGCATACGCTTTGAACTGCTCATTATGGCAATCAACACATGAGGCTATAGCTTGCTGTAATGTCTTTGGCGCATGCCTTATGAATGGCTCAACTTCGTTTTGGATGACACCTAACGCACCTTCATGAGTTGCGTGTGGAAGCACACCGCGTTTTTTGTGGCGCATGTTTGTATGACAGTCAACGCAATCAAACTTACCATGCACTGATGAGGCAAACCGTTTTTGGTCAACATAAAGGCTATGTATGCTTCCATCGGGTAGCTTGATGAAGAGTTCTTTTTTGGAGTGACACGCAATGCAATTCTGTTGAGCTTCCGTGTGCCTATATGCAACGCAAAGCCACATCAAAGCGATGATAGCTACCGTTACTATATGCCACCTCACTTGCCATCTCCTTTCTCCAAGAATGGTTGTAGTAACCTCACAATTGTATCAAATGCCATCTGGTCATCTATCTCATTAGGCATCTCCTTCAGTTTTTTGATCAACGGGTGTAGCACTCTTTTGACCAAGCGCTTCGTCAGCATATCAATTGCTTTTCTTTCGCCATCATCGCATGTTGCGAGCTTGCCTGAAAACTCTCTAAGCGTCCTTATGCGAACAGATTCTGCGGAGTTGAGCAAGTTCACCACTAACTGCTCAGCCCACCTTGAGCGCCAACACCTCCAAAACGCATTAACTTCCTCTGTAACGATTGCTTCTGCTCTTTTCGCTTCATCTTGGCGCAACCTGTGGTATTCATCGGCGATGTCTGCAAGTTCATCAATGTTGAATAGCTTTAAACCTTCCAACTCAGCTACACTTGGCTCAACATCTCTCGGAATGGCAAGGTCAATGATCAGCATTTTATCTTTTGCATTCCGCTCCGAGAGGGCTTTTGAAATCATCTGATGGGTCAATAGATAACTGGGGGAGGCAGTGCACGAAATGACTATGTCGGAATCCTTCAGGTATTCTTGCAACTCAGACAATCCGATAGCTACTGCGCCAAACTGCTTTGCCAGTTGCTGTGCATGTTCAAGCGTCCTGTTTGCGATGACGATTTGATTTACCCCGTGTTTTTTGAAAAGGCGAAGTGTTAATACGCCTATCTCACCAACACCTATTAGCAGGAGTTTCTTATCAGTGAACCCACCACAGATCTGCCACGCCAACTTAACAGCAACATGAGGTATTGAAACTGCGCCTGCTGATATGTTCGTTTCAGTGCGAACGCGCTTTCCGACCTTCAAAGCTCGCATGAACAAGTGCGAGAGCATTTTGCCACAGCATTTCAACCGCATCGCCAACTCGTAAGCATTTTTGATCTGCCCCAGTATTTGTGGCTCGCCGAGCACCATTGAATCAAGCCCGGCAGCTACACGGAAGAGGTGCGTGCATGCGCCTTTATCGGTAGCCACATATAAACCCTTTTGCAACTCTTGCCTTGGGAGCTTATGTTGGCGATGAAGGAACTCTATCAGCTCAAGCTCGCATGCCCTATCTGTTACGGCGTAAATCTCAGCGCGATTGCATGTTGAAAGGAAGACAACCTCACTCACACCTGAAATTGAACGCAGTGAAAGAAGCGCATTCGGCACATCAACTTTGCAAAGCGAGAGGCGCTCGCGCACATCTATGCCCATCGTGCGGTAGTTGCCACCAACGAGCAATAGCCTTTTGTATGCGCCATTGATGTTGCATCCGCCTTGTGTTAGCCAATACATGTAGCTCATCCCCGACAACTAAGCTTTCAAACGGGGGTTTAAACTGAACACCTACATTGCCATAGTCATTTTAACACGAGAGCGAAAGGCTTAAGCATTTCTTCTAACCAAGGCAGTAAGTGAAATGAGACCACCAACAAGGATGAGGATGCTTCCAAGGCGTAGCAGGTTCATGAAAGGTTTAACGCTGAATTCCACAACAACTTTTCTCTTAGCTTCTTCAGCCTTTATCTTCGCAACTGAGAGGCGTATGAGCTTTTCATCGGCGTTCATCTCAAGCACCGAGAACTTATAACTACCATCTGGGAGGCTGTCATCAACTCCATCGCCAGACGCAGTTAAGCCCGGAGCAACAAGGAACCACTTATTGTCCGCTTCACGAGATACTTCAAGCAATGCTCTCGCTACAAAAGTTAGAGGTGTGCCTGTAGCATGTTCACTGACATCAAACCGTAGGAAGCGGATGTTTAATCCAAAGGCTTTCTTTGTTTCTCCCTTGCGCAAAACGATTGATGCTTGCTTTTCAACAGTGGTCAACTCAATCGGTGAAACATAAATGTCAGCAAGCGCTAACACCTTTATTCCCGGATAACGCACAATGCCAAATGGGCTGTCAATTATACTTGCGTTGGTATCAAATTCGCCCCTGCCTTTTCGTATGGACAGTCTTAGAAGCGTTTTGCCGAACTTGCCTTGCTCTTGGTTTGATTCGATATCGCACACTATGTTATAACCCATAAACTTTGAAGTTTCTCCACTGGTTAGCAGAAGCATCTTTGAGCGTTCGCATTCCGACGAGAGCGAGATGCCAAGCATTAAAGTCGCTACACCGATGTGCGTGATGCATCCACCAAGGTGATACCATTTAGATACGCGCCATAGCAAATACACATTTGATGCTAAGGAAGAAACTGCTGTTACCACGATTGCGAGGTGGTATGGGTTTCGGATGCCGAGCAGAAATGCAACTGCTCCAGCAATGCATCCGAGAGACAACGAAGTGACAAACAACACCCTCTTCTTGAAGCCGTTAATGTAGAAGAGTGGCACTAAAATGAGTATGATGAGCAGGCTGAATGCAAATGGAGCAAGTGCTCTGTTAAAGAAGTCTGGGGAAGCTTTTACACCCTCACCGATGAGAACCGTGAGAACGGGCAATGCTGTCCCAAACGCAACGACAAATGCCGCAACAAGAAGCAGGAGCACAGCAAGCCAGAGCATAAAATTAAGCGAATAGACAGAAGTCCAAATGCGCTTACTCGGCATATCCTTCCAATACCATGCAAGGAATGTAACGCTCATTGCTGTGTATGCGATAATGAAGAAGAGCAAGACGACATTAAATGGGGCATGTGCTTCACCAAACACATGAACAGAAGCCTCGCTCAATATGCCACTCCTCGTTATGAAGGTTGCACAGATAACACTTAGGTAGGCACACATGGAGATGGCTACAATCATCCTCTTACCGGCGTCATTGCGCCTTTGTATAGCCAACACATGAAGCAATGCTGTCAGTAAGAGGAAAACCACAAGTGAGGCATTTTCAACTGGGTCCCAACCCCAATACCCACCCCATCCTAACACTTCATAACTCCAATATGCTCCGATGATTATGCCAGCCCCGAGCATCAGCCACGCAATGAGTGCGCACACACGAAGCAAATACACTATGCCATCATCGCTACCTTTGCTGAGGGTAAAAGGGAACGAGAGCGCAAAAGGAATTGATGTTAGAGCATAGCCAAGGAGAGTGATTGGTGGGTGAATGAGCATCCAAGGGTTTTGTAGTAGCGGATTTAATCCCTGTCCGTCAGTCGGCTTATGAGGTAGGAGGGAAAACATATTTTTACAGCAAAGCGAGGTCACTGTGAAAGCCTGCGCAAATGTGATAGCAAACAGCGCCACCCACTTAGCTGGCTCGTCCTCCAGCGATTTAACCAGTCTCGTGAATACAGCTACCGAGAGAAACCCGAACCATCCCCAGAGCATCATTGAACCTTCCTGACCAGCCCAAATAGCACTTATGCGATACAACAGGGGCAGTTGCCTTGATGTATATGCAGCAACATAAGCAACCTCATATCGCTGTCCGAGCAGAAGCGCAAGCAAAACTGTCATCGCTAATGTGAGTGCCAAAAAACCAAGTGAGAGAATGGCTTGAAATAATTTAGACATAGCGTTGTCGGTGCATGGCTTTAGCTCGCATCCCCGTTTAAAGCGAGGTGCTATGAAGGCTTTTACAAAACTCAATGCCATGCACACATAAAGACAAACTGAAGAAACCACGAACAATGCATAACCAACCTTTGGCAACACACCAAAGATGTCCATCTTTCAATTCCCCCTCAATTTACAAGCTCACATTGAGGTTCTGCGATTATCATGCTGGCTTATTCCATTCGGAAGTAGGGGCGATGATGTGGTGAGAGGTAACGCTCAACATATTCGCCCCATGGTTTTCTGTAAGTTCTGCAGATGTGCTTGTTGGCTTCTTCATCATCAATGATAAGTTCCCTCTCAGCATCCCAGCGAACAACCCGTCCGACTTTGAAGGCAATATTGGCAAGGTGCAGGGGATTTGTTGAGGCGTGCCCGAAGTCAATTGGCGCAATAGTTTGCTGGCGACTTTTAACACAATCAAGGAAATTGCGCACATGCGGTCCATCTAACGGTGAGCCACCTTGTTTAAATGGCTCTGCCCTGCCTGGCTCTGGTATTAGCTCAAAACCTTCTCTTGTGAGCACGAGTGTCCCGTTAGTTCCATAAAATGCAATGCCATACCCTCTACCTTCAATGGGGCGTGAACTGGTGTGGTAAACAGATGCTTGAACGTAAAAGTCACCATAGTCAATGAATGCATCCTGCGTATCTGGTGTTTCCCTGTTATCGTTAAGTGCATATTTACCGCCAACCGACATCACAGCCTTTGGCGCTGTAACCTCAAGTATCCAATGGACAGTATCAATGTGATGTATTGCCCACGCCAACATGAATCCACCTGAGTAATCCCACATGAACCAGTAGCCCGGCGCATAGCACCTGTTGCGATTGAACTTCCTATAAGGAGCTGGACCAAGCCACATGTCCCAATCCAAGCTCTTAGGTGGGTCTTCATCTGGTGGGTTGCCTATACCATGTGGTGTCTCATTCCAAGCATTCCAAACACGCACCCTTGTTATCTTTCCGATGGCGCCCTTCTTTATTAGTTCCTTTGCTGTAGCGTAATGAGCCCCGCTTAACTGCTGTGTTCCATGCTGTGTTACCCTGTTAAAACGCTTTGCTGCATTGACTGCTGCTCTACCTTCAGCGATATTGTGGCTCAACGGTTTCTCAACATAAACATCCTTCCCAGCTTCACATGCTGCTATAGTCTGAATGCAATGCCAGTGGTCTGGTGTGGCGATGAAAACTGCATCAATGTCCTTTCTCTCAAGCAACTGCCTAAAGTCCTTATACGGTGTAGCTTTCCCACCCGTCATCTTCACAGCCATGGCAAGGTTCTCTTCCCTAACGTCACAAACAGCTACTACATCAACATCTTTGTTTGCCATAGCCACCCCCATCAGCCCTCTACCTCTCCCACCAGTCCCTATAAAGCCAAGCCCTATCTTCTCATTTGCACCAAACGGCGACGATGAACGCATGCTAAGAAACAATGTCCCAAAAGCTGCACCTGCACTGATAAGTTCACGCCTTGAAAATACTTTGTCCATAAAGCCTCACCCCACCTATATGAGCACTTATGAAGCCCTCCTTGCCACCGAATAAATTGTAAATGCACTGTAAAGCGTTTGTGAATAAAACAGGCATTGAGGCTTTTACATCCGTTCCTTTCCTGTCTATAATTGTTTGCGCACCAAGTGAGAAGAGATTGCGTCTGAAGGATGGGAACACCGTGAGGTTTGATCCTGAATGCCATCATGGTCGCCGTGTTTGTGTAAAGGGTTACGACTACAACCAATGAGGTGCGCATTTTGTCACAATTTACAGCTTGCCTATAGGAGCGGGCATGCCTTTTGGAGGTGATGGATGGCGAAATAAGATTGAACGATGCGGGATAGATGATGATCTATAAGGCAAATCCGTTGTGCAGGCACATGGACAAAGAAAACATGAAAACATAAACAGCATTAACTTGCGTGAATTTGACCACAGGAGGTGAGTAGCTTGGTCACGAGGGAAGAAGCGTGGGAGTGGGTTTGCGACTGGGTGAGTAATGAGAATTTGAGGAAGCACCTTCTCGCTGTTGAAGCAGCGATGCGCTATTACGCACGCATCTACGGCGAGGATGAGGAGAAGTGGGGACTTGCTGGTCTACTCCATGACATTGATTATGAACGCTATCCAGACCCAGCACAACATCCGAAGGTTGGTGCTCTGTTTTTGAAGGAAAAAGGTGTGCCTGAAGAAGTGGTTGAGGCAATACTTGGGCATGCAAACTGGACTGGTGTCAAACGGCAATCGCTCATGGCTAAAGCCCTTTACGCATGTGATGAGCTGACTGGCTTGCTTGTTGCGACGGCACTCGTTATGCCAAACAAGAAGCTCGCCGAGGTGAAAGTTGATACAGTCTTGCGCAAGATGAAAGATAAGTCATTTGCGCGGAAGGTTGATAGACAAGCGATAATTGATGGTGCAAATGAACTTTGCATACCGCTTGAGGAGCATATTGCAAACGTGCTAAAGGCAATGCAAGATATAGCAGTAGAACTTGGCTTATAGTGGGGTGAAAAGTTCTATGATGAGCAGGCGCAATTTCATTGCAGGGATGACTGCGTGCATTGGGTCGGTTGCTTTTGGCAAAGATGCTACTGAAGGTGGGAGGCTAAAGTCACCAACACAGCTTGTGATGCTTGGTAAAACAGGCATTAAGGTATCGTTCGTTGGTATAGGGACTGGAATGCGTGGATGGATGCGCTCATCAAATCATACGCGAATGGGTAAGGAGGCGTTCATTAGGCTTATAAAGCACGCATACGAAAATGGAATCACATTCTACGACGTAGCTGACCTTTATGGGACACATACTTTCCTCAGAGATGCTGTTAAAGGTATACCGAGGGAAAACATCGTCATCCAATCAAAGATATGGTTTAGGAAAGAGGGCTTGCCAGAGCAAGTAACAGATGCTTTGGAGGCGCTTGAGCGCTTCAGGAAGGAGCTTGATACAGACTACATTGACGTAGTGCTATTGCACTGCACAACAGATGCAAATTGGCTTGAGCAGTTGAAGCGGATGAGGGAGCAGCTTTCTGAAGCCAAGGAAAAGGGGATCATAAAAGCACATGGCACATCCTCACATAGCATTGACGCACTGAAAGCATCGTTGCAATCCGATTGGGTTGATGTGCAACTTGCACGCATCAATCATGTTGGTAGCCACATGGATGGTAAGCCGGATGAGATCTCGGAGCTGCTCAAAAAGATGCGTTCGGTAGGGAAGGGAGTTATCGGGATGAAAGTATTTGGCGAAGGCACATTCAAGACACCACAAATGCGTGAAGAAAGCCTCAAGTTCATCTTGGAACGAGATTGTGTTGACGCCATCGTCATTGGCTTTGAGCGCCCAAGCGAAATTGATGAAACGCTCAAAATGATTGAAACGCTGTTGAGTTCACCACAGTAAAACATATGCCCGCATCGCTAAGAACCTAAATCACGGATAATGCCAAATCCTTATCTGCTCTGCAGGGAAGCTCAGCCACTCAATGGAAAGGGGGAGTGAAAATGAAGCGAGAGGTATACGATGGACAACCCATTGGCTTTGTGAGCTTTGGCTTTAAGTTTATCTTTGCAGCTTCTGCTTTGATGCTTATGCAATATTGTCACTTAACACAAGCACAACAGCCTTGGAGTGTGGACTTAAGCGGTGAATGGAGATTTAAAGCCGGCGATGATGAAAGTTATGCTTTGCCACAGTTTGATGACTCAAGATGGGAAATGCTTTATGCTCCTGCGCTTTGGGATGGGCAAGGCTACGCCAACTACGATGGTTTTGGATGGTATCGAAAACGCTTCTTCGTTCCGAAGGAGCTCAAAGGACACGATTTAGTGTTTGAGCATGGTGGTGTTGATGACCATGATTGGGTTTATATCAACGGCATAAAGGTTGGCGAAGGTAAAGGATGTTACATCCCGAGGAGCTACATCATCCCATCAAGGCTCATTAGATTTGGCGAGTTAAATTTAATCGCGGTGCGCATCTATGATGGTGCGATGGGAGGCGGACTCGCAAGAGGACCACTCAGGGTGAGGATAGTGAGCCTGAACGACCGAATTAGTGTTGAGGATGTCAGCATCACTGGTGAGTTTAATAAGCCTCAGATGAGGCTTCGTATTACATTCGTGAGCAAAGATGGAAAGCTACACAATCCGAGGGTGAGTTTAAGCGTCACTGACTACTTCTTGAGGAAGCGCTTCTCCAAAACCTTTGAACCACTCATCAAGCCAGAGGAGCGAAATGAAGTTACATTCCAATTCAACGGTGGGGATAGCAAAGACTACCGTGTGCTTATTGAGCTGAGTGAGGGAAAAGAGCGCTCAGAGCTCTTCTATCACATCCTCAGCGACATAACTGTTGGTGCTCGTCCAACGCTTGTCCTTTCAGGTAGTTGGGAAATGCTGTTGCCACCAGATGATGAATTGAAGTTCCCACCAAAAGGCAAATGGCAAAAAGTGGAGGTGCCAATGCTCTCATGGGGTGGTTGGGGTCAGAAAAACCACAGGGCATGGTTCAGAAAAGAATTCACGGTTCCAAATGCTTTTGCTGGCAAGCGCGTCGTATTGCGCTTTGAAGCTGTGGCTCATCATTCAGTTGTGTTCGTAAACGGAAAAAGTATTGGAGAGCATCTTGGTGGCTTCGAGCCTTTTGAGTTTGATATTACAGATGTCATAAAGCTCGGGGAGGAAAACGAATTGATTGTTGGCGTCACCGACTGGATTGCTGGTTTGGTAGAAGGCATTAAGCCACCAGAAGATCCAGAGAAGCTCCCGAAGGATTCAATGCTTATCCCATACGGCACACGACCACACTCAAGGAAAGGCATTTGGGACGATGTTTTTGTCTATGCACGAAGCCCTGTTTTCATTGCTGATGCTTTCGTCATCACATCTGTGCGTAACGAAACGTTGACGGTTATAACGACGCTACGGAATGACACCGATAAAGATACATCTGCAGAGCTCGTTGGTGATGTTTACGACGGTGAAACAATGAAGTTTATGCTCCCAAGGCAAACGGTGACTATAAAAGCAAACAGCACTGCGCAAGCAGTTATCGTTGTGCCAGATGTGATAAAAGGGAGCAATGGTTTGAAACTTTGGTTCCCACACGAACCGTATCTATACCGCTTAAACCTCAGGCTAAATAACGGTGGGCAGACTATTGATGAGCTGAATTTGCGCTTTGGTTTCCGAGAGATATGGATTGACGGAATAAACTATCGCCTCAATGGGCGTATCTTCAGGTTGAGAGGGTTGGGTTGTCCACCAACCACGGCAACGCGTGAGGAGATCCGCAAATACTACATTGAGAGACTTGCAGCTAACTTCACTCTTGTGCGATTCCATATGCAGCCTCGCCAAAAACACTTCTACGAAATCGCGGATGAAGTTGGCATGTGCGTCAAGGACGAATCGGCGTTTTATTGTGCTGCAAATGTTTATGCGCTTGCTGATGAGCGTCTTTGGCAAAACTTAAAAAAGCACATTGAGGGCATGGTTATGCGTTCACGAAACCACCCATCGCTGTTGATATGGAGCGTTGAGAATGAGATATTGCACTGTGGCGGAATGAGGGTTAAAGGGACAGATGAGCGTATCTACGAACTTGGGAAACTAATCAAACAGCTTGATCCGACAAGACCGATTGAGTTTGAGGGCGATGGCGATGTGAATGGACGGGCAGAAACAATCAACATTCATTATCCACGCGAGTTTGGCTGTCATGATCACAACCTCTTTCCGAACGATGCATATTGGCTCGGCAAGGAAGGGAATGACAGATGGCCAAGAGAATTAATCTGGAGAAAGGACAAGCCCATTATCATTGGTGAGTTCTGTTATTACCCTTATAGTCGTCCACCGGGAGGCGTTTCCATATTCCTTGGTGATTCGGTTTATGTTAGCCGTGATGAGGAAAGAAAAGCACACTTGATAGGTGTGAAGATGCTCTGCGATGGGATGAGGCAGCTATCAGTTGCAGGGCTAAACCCATGGGTTGATGATTTGCGCTACAGCATTGAATGTCTTAAGCCCATAGTAGCGTTCATGCCTCAGTATGATAAAAACTTCTTTTCCTCAGAGACCATTGAAAGGGAGATAACTGTCCTTAACGATACACTCCATAGGCGCAGACTCACTTTGGTGGCATACGTGCGCATTAGGAATTCCACAACTGCTCAACGCACATCCACTTTAGATATGGATGCTGGTGAGTTGCGGACCGTGAAGTTCAGTTGGCAAATGCCAAATATAAAGAGTCGCACAAGTGTATCACTGCGTTTGCTCATACGCGATGGCGCTAATGTAGTGTTTGAAGACGAAAGAAGGCTTTGGGTTTTCCCAAGAGAACAAGTGCGTATAGCAAACGGGTTGCGTGTGGCTTTGTTTGATCCACTTGGTGAAACTGAGAGAGCCTTGTCACAAGTTGGCTTAAGTCTAAAGGCTAAGAAGGTGCTTGAAGGTATTTCTAAGGGGACTGTTGACCTTCTACTGATCGGCAAAGGTGGGACTGAAACAGAAACGTTTAAGCAATCAGTTGAGGCGTTACGGAAGTTCGTTTATGATGGTGGTATCGTCTTCTGCTTTGAGCAATCATCACAGCCAACATGGCTCCCAATACATTTGCGTTTGGATGAGCGTCGTGCTGCAACAATGGTGCATATTTGTTATGCAGCTCATCCACTGCTTTCAGGTATGCAACTGGATGACTTTATGTGGTGGCGAAATGACCATATTGTAGCTCGCTCATCGTTCGTAAAACCTTCTCAAGGCGCATTTCGCATACTGCTTGAATGTGGTGGCAAAGGTGGATTGCGCTGGACACCATTGATTGAAGTTCTTTATGGCAGTGGTTCGTTTATTATGTGCCAGCTTGAGATAACAAGCAAGCTCACAGTTGAGCCTGTAGCCCAAATGCTCCTCCGCAATTTAATGCGATATGCGAGTTCTTTTAAGCCCGTGGAAAAGAGGCGTTTAGCCATCGCCATAATACCTGGCTCGCAAGTCCCAAAGGTTCTTTCAACAGTTGGAGCAACGTATGACGATATATCGGGCAGTATCGCAAGCGCTTCTTTTGATCGCTACGGCTTGCTCTTCATTGACCGCGATATGCTCTCACTTTTCAAGAAGCGAATAGAGGATATTCGCTCATTCGTCTCTAACGGTGGCATAGTATGGATTCACAATCCAAAAGATATGGCTGTGTTGCGGGCACTCATACCACAGATCGCTACAGTTGAGCAGCGCAAGTTTGGAGGTAGGTTAGTCAAACGCGAAAACGATGAGTTGCTTTTCGGCATAAGCAATTCAGATTTGTTCTGGTATCGCGAAGATTGCTGGTATGCTGATTGGGAGGGGAGAGGGAGTGGGTTTATCGGTGAGCCAGCATTCGCATCAATTGAATTGCAAAACATGAATGGCATAAAAGCGTTGACCAACCCATGTGCGCTGGTCAAAGTCCAAATGGGGAAAGGTTTCATATTGGTTGACACGATTAACTTGTTTGAGCCACCAAGTGAAGTAAGAGATAAAGCCATGCGCATACTTGCCACGTTGCTTACAAATATGCATGCACTGCCATAGCGAAAGATTAACCGCTTTCATCATTCACTAAAACGCCTTATCATTTCCATCTGCAGAGCCAAAAGCGCCTGCTAAAAAGAGCAAGTTCAGAAATGATTGAGATGGAACTTTAGCAACCAGCTTTCAGGCAGTCTTGCGGTTAAGCTGTAGTGTAAAATTTGACATCTTTTTGTGAATGTGTTAGAATAAAAGATTTTGAGCCCCATTTACTGCTCCGCGACAACATACCATCCTATGATTGTGGAGGTGAGGATATATGGGCAGCAGTAGAGCAAGCGCACCAGAAAATGTGAAGGCTCTCGCTGAGCAAGTTGAGAGCGATGGCGGAAAAGTCCTTGCCATATACCAAGAACCATTCGCTGGTGAGTGGCAACTTTTTGTCATGCTTCCAATGGAAAAGGTGAAGCCAACACCATACCAGAGAGACCTTTCTACGAACCATGTTGAGCGTTTGGTTGAGGTCATAAGAACCATTGGACGCTTCTTAGATCCGATTATAGCTGTGCGTTCACCAACTGGTGAATATTGGACACCAAATGGGAACCATAGGAGAGCAGCCCTTGAATCGCTCGGGAAGGAAATGATACCTGCGATATTATTGCCTGACCAAAGCGTGGCATTCCAGATATTGGCACTCAATACGGAGAAAGCCCATAACCTTAAAGAGAAGTCGCTTGAGGTCATCAGGATGTATCGTGGCTTGCTTGAAGAGACGATATCTGAAGGCACTTCAGACCTTAGAGAGATTGATTTGGCATTCCAATTTGAGGAGGCATATTATGCAACACTTGGCTTGCTGTATGAGGAAAGCAAGACATTTAGCGGTGGACCTTACACGAGTCTGTTGAAGAAGGTGGACAGATTCCTTGACTTGCCGTTGAAAGAGGCATATGAAGCAAGAAAACAAAGGGCTCAAAAACTCAAGCAGGCTGACGAGGTTCTCGCAGAAATCGTTAGGAAGATCAAGGAAAGGGGTATCACACACCCGTATGTCAAGCACTTTGTTGTTTCGCAATGTAGCCCTGTGCCACCAAGAGTGAGGAAGGTTGCAATGGAGTATGATGAGGCGATTGAAAGCCTTACAAGGAAGTTGAAAGAGTTTGATGTTGAAAGCGTGAGACCTGAGGATATAGGGAGGGTTGTAATAGAACACGAGGTTTAGTTGCACTCCTGTTTCATTTTGGATAGTGTAAGCTCACCGAGGTGGAAGGAATGCATTTAATGGCTATTCCTATTGGTAGGCTTGGCTCTCGCTTCTCGCTCCTGTTTGATCCATGGGCAAATTGTGTTCATCATTCAGCTCTCGGCAGATGGTTTGATTTACCGACAGACTTAGCTATCGGGATTGAGAGCGATGGCATCTTTAAAGCCTTCCCATTCACGAAGCGTTATGAGCATTTTGAGGTAGTTGAACAGAAGCTACAGATGTGTGGCGTATCATTCACTGGGCGTTCGTTATCTCTTGGGTTGGGGATGAATGTTGAATTCATCTCCCCGTTCTATCCGCTTGATGAATGGACATCTCTTGCACCTGTTTTCCTCATCAGGTTAAGAGTCTTCCCTGTTGAACGCCTGTTTTGGTCATCACCACAAAGGAAGGCTAAAAGGGGAAGGGTTTTCATTCGTATCCAAAGGGATGACATGCATCTATCACCATCCTTTGACAGGTTAAAAATTTCGTATCAAGTTCCAAAGGTGATACGGCGCAACGACCAACAAATGTGTGATACTGCGTGCGAAGCATGGTTGTGCGAAGAACGGATACTACCGATAACTCAAGGGGGCGCTTTGCTGGAAGATGGGATTGAATACGAGTTTGACTTATCAAGTCAGCAAACACCACATTTTGATGTTGTCTGGTGCGCCTTTGTTGATGAACCAGTCCTGACCATCTTTGGTGAACCAGCATCGTTCAAGTATAGGTGGTTGTTCAGCGACGTTGATTCCGTAGCTCAATTTACGAGCACACACATGGATGAGATGTTACACAAGACCAACACTTTTGAAAGCTTGTTTGATGAAGCCTCGTTGAGCAAGTCGCAATCAGATTTAATGAAATTCGCTTTCCAGAATTTCTTGCTTAACACATGGTGGGTTGTTAAAGAAGATGGCACTGACTGGTTTAGCGTCTGGGAGGGTTCTTGCCACTATCATAGCACCATTGATGTTGAATACAACTGTGCCCTTTTCTACCTAATGCTGTGGAGCGACCTCCTTGAGATGCTTCTGGATGAATGGGCTCAGTTTGAGATGAAGGACGATGTCGGAAGCTACTTGGCTCACGATATGGGGTTTGGGCTTGAGATAGGAAAACAAGGATATCATCATCCAATGCAAGTGGAAGAGAACGCTAACTTCATACTTATGCTTTTTTGCTTCTGGCTGTGGACGGCAAAAAACGAAGTGATTGAACGTCATCACGAGCTATGTAAACGGTTAACCGAATACTTTGAACGGAGTGACACAACCGGAGATGGGCTTCCAAAACTTGGTGTTGCAAACACTATTGATGACGCATCGCCAGCAGTCCAATATGGTAGGGAGCAAATTTACCTTGCTGTAAAAACCATGTGTGCATCCCATGCTGCCTCTATAATTGCTGAAGCGCTCGGCGATAACGAATGGGCTCAGCGATGCCGTAGTATTGTTGAGCGCATACGCAAAACAATAGATAAAGAGGGTTGGCTTGGTGACCACTATGCTGTCTGCCTTGACAGGTATGCAGACGGTTTAGTTGATGTTTGGACAGGAGAAGAGCTAAAGGGTGAGCTACGCGGTTGGGATGCCTATTCAATCTATACTGCTAATGGCTTGCTTTACTTGCTGTTATGCGATGAGTTACCGCAGGTCAATTTGACGAGGATGAAGACAGACATTCTGAATGCTTATATGAAGACGCTCACGGAATACGGTTGCACACATACAAATGTTGATGTGGGTAATCTTTGGGTGTCACAAAACATATGGCGTGATATCATCGCTTCATACATTGGCTTGAACTTGCCGGACAACTCAAGCCGTTATTTTGCCCTCCAAGAAATGATGAACACAGGTTCGCTTGTAAAGGGCTTCATTGATACGCACTTCTTAAATAACCTTTGTTTCTATCCACGTGGCATCACTTCTATTGGTTACTTACTGTCCCACTGTGGTTTCAGATTGAACAGGAGAAAAGGCATCGTTAAGTTGAAACGCAATTCACTTTATCCATGCCGAATACCACTCCTGCCTCTGGCTAACTGGGAGGAGGGTTTAATACCGTTCGTCGTTTACGAGCTTGCCAATGGAGAAATGAAATCCTTTATTACATGTGCGGAAGCACTTGAAGGGTTAAAAATTGAATGGGTTTGATAGCTTGCCAATGAGTGCGCCTATAAAGTCTTGAGTGCCTCAGAGCCAAACGCAAGTTTTGCTTGAAAGCAATGGCACTCCTATGGTGCAACGGATATGGTGACTTCTACCTGAGCTTAAAATCGGATCTCTCAGATGCACCCAGTGGCTACTTTATGGCTAACCTTAAAAGCCTCCACCTGACTTACACCATGCTTCATAAAAGACTCGCTTAGTTGCAGCAAGGACAGTTTTAATGTCCTGATCTGGCAGAGGCTTTATTTCAAAAGTGAGCCATGGAAGTTTAGTTGGAACGCTTCGCCTCAGGTAACCACTGTAAATCAAAGCCTCAATGAATACACGCAACTCCTCAATGTCATTCTCGCCGCCCTCTATCCCGAACGGCGGGTGTTGATCACCGTAAAGTGGGTGTGATGGTTGTTTAACACAGTTCCCAACGTGCACATGTATTAAGTGCTCGCCGAGGGTAGCCATGCAGTCTTCTGGGGTTTCATTCAGCAACGGAAGATGGCTCAAGTCAATGCATATACCAAAGTTATCCACATGTTCCTTAACTTCTTCAGCAACCTGAGCTGCATCAACGCTCGGACCGATGAGACACTTCCTATCCACATCCCTATCAAACGATTCAAGCGTAATCGTTAACGGCTTTCTGCCCGGTGGTGTCTTTTCCTGCGCATACCGACAGACTGAGACAATTGATTCGACAAGCTTTTTCATCGCTGCACTTTTGTGTTCTTCTCCCGGGTATGGTCCGCTGAGCATCCCCATTATAGCAGCACCCAACTCGTAAGCTTCGTCAACAGCTTCCTTCAAAGCTTCAACCGCTTTTGAGCGCTCATCATCGTCAAGCGAACTTGGATTAAGCTTATTCCAGAGCAATATCGGTTGAGCAGCAAATCCTACCTCCATATGAGCATCTTCAAGGACCTTCCTTATTTGCTTCCTCGTTTGGTCATCAGGGATATGCGTTAGCTCAATGACTTGAAAGAATTCGTCGTTTGCGATCTCACGAATAGTTTCAAGGGCTGCTTTCGGATCACGAGCTGCATGTGGAAAAGCCATGAAATGCACAATGCCGATGTGAAGGCTCCCTTGATATAGCTTGCTCATCTTTCTCCCCCCTTAACCTTTCGTTGCGAATGTCCCGCCTCTACGCCATACTAAATGTGACCGCAATGGTGATTCAAATAAAGTATAGCCACAGATGAACCACATGAAGGTTGGCTAAAAACCACCTGTGGAGAGGAGGGGTAGAGATGCAATACCGCAGACTTGGGCGAACGGGACTAACAGTTTCTGCGCTTGGTTTTGGGTGCATGCGTTTGCCGAAGTTGAAGGATAACCCAAGGGTGGTTGATAGGGATGCTTCTGTGGAGCTTTTCATGCGGGCGTATGAGCTTGGTGTTAACTTCTTTGATACAGCATACCTGTATGACGGTGGCGATAGTGAGAGAGCGCTCGGCGAATTCTTAAAGCATGTCCCGAGGGAGAAAGTCATTATTCAAGACAAGAACCCAGTTGGGCATCAATGGTGGCAACTGCCCGGGAATGAAGCGCCAGCATCGCTGTGGCGTAGATGCCTTGAGGAGATGCTTGAAAGGCTTGGGGTAGATTACATTGATGTGTGCCTTTTCCATGACACACAATTGGTCACATTCAGGATACTTGTGAAGGCTAAAAACGGATTGCTTCAAGAGGCGTTGAAAGCAAAAGAGGAAGGACTCATTAAACACATAGGTTTCTCATCGCACGATATACCGTTCCACATCATCAGCATGATAGAGATGTCAGATGGAGCGATTGAATCCATTGTCATCCAATACAACTTGCTTGACAGGCGGAACGAACCAGTCATTGACTACTGTCGTAAAAACGATATCGGTGTTGCGATTATGGGACCTATAGGTGGCGGGAGGCTAATTCACCCCTCCGAAGTGTATCAGAAGGCTCTCGGTGCCCATAGCACGCCAGAGCTCGCTCTCCGCTTTGTCCTTTCAAACCCGGGTGTTAGCACAGCTATGTCTGGAATGAACAGCTTAGACCAACTTGAGCAGAATGCTGCTGTAGCTTCTGATATGAAGCCCCTCTCAAGCGAAGAGCTTGAACTCATTGATAAGATCCAGAAGGAGAATGAGCGTCTCCTTAACCTCTACTGCACTGGTTGTAACTACTGCATGCCTTGCCCGAATGGAGTGAATATACCAGCGAACTTCGCAGCATTAATAACGCTACGTGTGCATGGGTTAAAACAACTTGCTATAAACCAATACAAGGCATTAGGTGAAGCAAATGCAGAGGCATGTGTTAACTGTGGTGAATGTGTCGGTAAATGCCCCCAGCACATTGACATACCAAACAGGATTAAAGAAGTAGCGGAGACATTCTCGGCACTATGCAAGCAATAGTTGAAGTAGGCTTCTGATTCGTCATTGGTTCAACTTGGAGAGCAATGTAGGGATTACCTTGTCAAGGAGGGCAAATGCCTCTTCCTTCGTTTTTACTTCACCTTTAAGTTGTGCCTCGGTGACTATTTGCAACGCCTTACCGATAATTGGACCTTGCGGTAAGCCATAACGCTCCATAACATCATTGCCACTTAAAAGTTTTGGTTGGGCATTAAGCATCTTGATCTGGTTGTAGGTTTGCATTAGGGTGAGGAGCAAACGCATATGGTCAATCATCTGCTCAAGCGTCATATCAGGACCGCGTGTGGCGAGCAAGTCCGCAAACGAGACGATAACAACAACCAACCCAATCTCCTCATTACCTATCCAGAATCTTCTTAGCCCCCTGTTAGTAAGCGCTTTAGCTTTAGCGAGCGACAACGGGCGCATATGCATCCTGATAGATTGAGCGATAAGATGTTTTTCTCGCTTGCTCAATTTCAAGCGCTCGCATATCCGCTCGGCTATTTCAGCACCAGCCACCTCATGACCAAAGAAATGTAAATCGCCGTCTTCGTCGCAACGCATCGTCAACGGTTTACCAATGTCATGGAGAAGGGTTGCCATTTTAAGAGCAAACATGCCAGTGCGACGCTCAACAAATGGATGCATGAACCTTTCAATGTGTTTCCTCAACTCCTCATACAACGGGATCCCGACTTCCCTCAGCTCTTCCTCAAGCCAAGAAATCCCATCAACCATCATTTCAACAAACCTAACAGCCTCAACTGAGTGCCTGAAGCCATCAAGATGATGGTAACCTTGAGCTGGAACATTTTTCAAGTCTTCAAGTTCGGGGATAATTATGTTGAGCAAGCCGACTTCATCCATTGCTGTAAGCATCTTTGAGCCGCAATCGGACTGTAGCGAGAATGCAAATTCATCCCTCACACGCTCCCATGAGCAGCGTCTTTCATCCAAACACTTCTTTAAGAGCCAGCTGTGCTCCTTTATTGAATTGAGGGTTTGCGGGGCTATATCAAACTTCAATGTGGCAGCGAAACGAAACGCACGCAACATCCTAACGGGATCTTGCCTTATCAACTCTTCCTCTATGCCAGCGTGCATCCTGATAATGCCGTTTTTAAAATCCTCATACCCGCTGGATCTTTCCGGGAGCTGCAATTCTGCTATCACTTTATCGCCTTCGCACCTGAGCGATGAGAGTGGTATTGCAAAGGCATTTATAGTGAAGTCGCGGTTCATCAGATCCTTCTCAAGCGAGCCTTCAATTCCAGTGATGTCAAAATGCAGTAGTCTTTCTCCATCTGCTCTTATGACAACTCTTGCTACCTTTGGCTCCTCATGCATCCGAATGAGTCTTCCAGAAAGGGCATTAGACAGAGCTTGAGCGTAGCCAAATGGGTCACCATCTACTGCCATGTCTACATCGTTTGAGATTAGACCCATGAGAGCGTCACGGACAAACCCACCAACGAGGTATGCACAAACACCCTCTTTCTCTGCAACCAGCAGGGCGCATTTTATAGCGTGCCAGTGTTCCTCAGGCAGTTTCGGAAGAACCACTTCAAGCTTGCGGAGCGCCATATTTTCACTTCACCCCTCAGGTAAGCTGACCACACAAGAACCAGCTATCGGAGTCGCGATTACATAGCAAGGTTTTTGTCCTTTAGGCTCATAATAGCGCTTGGTCATCTCTTCAATTAGCTTTTCCACAGCGTCCTCTCTCGCCAAAGCCATCATGCAACCCCCAAGACCAGCACCAGAAAGTTGAGCACCTATAACACCATCAACGCTGTTTGCCACATCAACCATAAAGTCAATTGAGATGGTGCTACATCTATAGCTACCCGGTTGACGCCAAAGCTCAGCCTCAATTGCCTCCTCACCGAGGCGTTCGCATTTTTTAATCAGGCGATTCAGATGAGCATCATCACATCTGGTTTCATACTTGCGCATGCGACCTCTTTTGTCCATCTTCGCTACCCTATCACCATCGTGTGATATCTTCATTAGCAAACCAAGTTCATTGACATGCTCACCCTGAAGCAACTCTATAAAGCGCCTGCTGCGCTCGCATTCCGAGATGCCGAAAAGACAGACGCCCCTTATTGGGTATCCATGCTTCGGTGATGCATGTGTGGAAGCGACTTTGAAAGCGTGCTCATGCTGTTCGCTCGGTAGCGATGCCAAAATGCTATGGAGTGATGCTATCATCGGGAGCTCAAGGATCAACTTGTAGATTTTAGGAACACTCCCAATCGTGCATATGTTGATATCGCTGAGTTGATAAACTTTCTCACGAAGCTCTGGATGACGAGCCAGCATAAGCATGAGACCAAACTCATAGCAAGCCACGCGCTGATTGAATATATCACGGGCACCACCACTCTTTTGAGCCACCTCAAGCGAGTGAAAAACGACAACCTTTAACCCTTTCGGGAATGGGCTATAGCTGATGGAGAGAGGGTTCGTCCTTATGTGCGATACACATCCCTGTCTGGAATACTTTATTGCAGCGTGGTCACCAGCCCCACCCCTTGTGCCAACATACCACTCTCCATAGCCGCATAGCCTGACGAATTCTTCATCATTGATCCTCAACCCATTGAGCGCAACCAAAGCTTCGCTTGCAATCATGAACAAAGCAGAGGATGAAGCAAGCCCAGCAGATGGTGGCACATCACCATAAGCAACTAAGTCCATGCCCTTCAACTTTAATTTGAATGTGCTGTCGTTTTCCCTCAAGTGTTCTTGGAGCATAACAGCTGCTCCTTTGATATAATCCGTCCAATGAATTTGCTCTCCGTGCTTTCTTTTCTCCTCAACTTGAGCCATCGTCCACCTATCCCACTCGGAAATGCTTGCTAACTTCCTTGGAGGTATAGATTCGCTGATTCGGAATTGGGCTTTTGTATACTTCACCCACTCAACATTGTGTGCGCTTATGACATCGTCACTGCGTGGTGCGACAACGGCGATCAACTCGGAGCTCAATGTTATTGGGTTAACTATCCCACCACGGTGGTCTATATGCCTTCCCATTAGGTTTATTCTCCCCGGTGCCCTAACGATTGCTACCTTCCTCTTAAGTCCCCAGAGGTGAGTTGCTAACCTCAAAGTTTTTTCGTATGCACACCTTCGCTCTTTGAGCAATGTTTCATCCCCGCCATATATATCCTTCATGTGGCGTGCAAATACGCTTTCATCCGATATGAAATTAAGCCACCGTTCCAGCTGAGCAAGTTTTACATTAACTCTGTTCATCAGTGCCCCCTCCATCCCAACTTATCATATCGCAGGTTACACAACTAACTGATGGCACTACGGAAATCTATCTATGAGAGGAATGCGCCATAATTTTTGATTGCTATGGGCAGAGGAAAGAAGGAAGAGAAATTCGCGAAAGTATGCTCGTTGCTACGCGAGCATGGTGTGCGAATAACCAATGTCAGAAAGGCTGTGGTTAAAGAACTGCTCAATGGTAAACAGCATAGGCATGTAGAAGAACTTTGTAGGAAGCTCGCTTCTAAAGGGGTAAGCAGGGCTTCCGTTTACCGAACGCTTTCTTTACTTGAGCATGTCGGCTTTGTCTCAAAGGTGCTCTATGGCGAGAGGCACAGCCATTTTGAATTCCTCAGCATCGGAGAACACCATGACCATTTAATCTGCATACGCTGTGGGCGTATTGTTGAGTTTAAAAGCTCACAAATTGAGCGCCTCCAGAAAGAGATCGCAAAGAAACACTCGTTTGAATTAAAAGGGCATGTGCTTGAAATAAGAGGCATCTGCCCACAGTGCAAAAGACTAAACAAAGAGCAAGAGAAAACCGTGAAGGATTGCTAAGAGCATCTTGCGTCATCTTGCAGGTGATGGTGCGGTAGTAACTCTGGCAATGGGAAGTGCGTGTCTTCCTTAACGAATTCAACCTCTTCAACAATAACATCAGTTGTGCTCATCTTGCGGAGCCTTTCGACAACTTTTGTCACAATCGCTTCAGGTGTTGATGCGCTTGCTGTAATTCCGATGACCTCCATCCCACGAAAGTGTTGTGATTCTAATTCATCCGCATCGCTGATAAGGAAGGCAGGCACCCCAGCACCTATCGCCACTTCGCAAAGTCTCCTTGCATTTGAGCTGTCCACTGAACCAACCACGATAATGCCGTCGCAAATTCTTGATAGGCATTTTACAGCGGTCTGCCTGTTTCGTGTTGCATAGCATATATCCTCTGATAGCGGTAGCTCAAGGCTCGGGAAACGGCTCCTGAGCGCTTCAATGATTGCATTTGCTGTATCAACACTTAATGTCGTTTGTGTTAGACAGACAACTTTTTCGGTGTTTGGCAACTGAAGCCCATCAACTTCTTCTATACTGCTTATAACGGTTATTTGTTCTGGCGCTTCACCTACTGTTCCTTCAACTTCGTCATGCCCTTTGTGCCCAATCAACACTATTGAGTAACCCTTTGTTGCATACCTCTTCGCCTCAGCATGCACTTTTTGAACAAGTGGGCATGTGGCATCAATCACCCTTAATCTTTTTAACTTCGCCTGCTCACGAACTGCTGGTGGAACACCATGTGCACTGAAGATAACGATAGCTCCATCTGGGACTTCATCAAGCGATTGAACGAAAACAACACCCATACTGCGTAGCTCATCAACTACATGCTTGTTATGAACTATTTGCTTACGAACATAAATTGGGGGGCGGAAAAGTTCAATAGCCTTTTTAACCGTTTCAATTGCGCGCACGACTCCAGCACAAAATCCTCTCGGCTTGGCGAGCACAATCCTTCTCAAAGTGACCATCCTTGTAACCTCCGATGCGATGGTGAGAGAAGCCATTCTTGTTTTCTTGTTTTTCAAACTCTTCTAACGCCCTTCAAAGAGAAGATTACCACATCATCCCATCTGTCGCCAAAATGGGAATGATGGGCTAATATGTTGTTTCTGCAAGAAGGGTGGTCAGAGCTGAGATGCAAATGTGTCCTGAGTGTAGCTGTGATAATTTGGATAGCGCTGTAACTTGTTCAAGGTGTGGTGCACAGCTAAGAGGCTTACATGGCTCTATGACAGTGTTAAACAACAGGTATCGTCTTCTCAAGGTGCTTGGGTGTGGAGGGATGGGAGCAGTTTACCTCGCTGAGGACATGCGCCTCTATGGGCGTAACGTAGCTGTTAAGGAAAACTTTGACACCTCAAGTGAAGGACAAAAACAATTTGAAGTTGAAACAAGGATTCTTGCGACCCTCTCCCACCCAAACTTGCCGAGGGTAGTTGACTACTTCATATCGGGCGGAAAGCAATATGTGGTGATGGATTACATCCCGGGTGAGGACCTCCAGAGCATCATTGAGCGAGACGGTCCGCAAAAGCTTGATGAAGCACTGAAGTGGTTTTGGCAGGTGTGTGACGCTGTTGAATATCTTCATAGCCAATCGCCCCCAGTAATACACCGTGACATAAAACCGGGAAACATCAAGATACAACACGATGGGAAAGCCTTTCTTGTTGACTTTGGGATCGCCAAATTCTACCGCCCGGGGCAGAAGACCGTTGCTGGAGCTCAAGCGGTCACCCCAGGGTTTTCTCCAATTGAGCAATATGGAAAGGGCATAACAGATCAGCGCTCTGACATCTATTCACTTGCAGCAACTCTTTACTTTGCTTTGACTGGGATTGTTCCACCAGATGCGGTTGAGAGGCTAACGCACAACAAGCGATTAGTGTCGATAACGAGCATCAACAAAAGTGTGCCAGCGCAGGTTGAGAGTGTAATTGAAAAAGCCATGAGGATTCGTCCTACAGAACGCTACTACAGCGTTAGGGAGTTCAGGGATGCTATTAAAACAGCGATGGTTCAACCATCCTACACTCCTTACAGGACCCCTCCAACTTACAGTAGGCAAAGGATGGGTCAACGACAGCACCAACAGCCAACCATGACACCAGATTTTCTTGGATGCTTCATGCAACTTTCTGAACTGCTGTTTTGGATGCTCATTGCTTGGAGTTTCGGCTGCTGCCTTATGATGTTCATTGCGTATGTGCTTACAGGAGTTGGGTTTGGTTACTTCATCACCACAGGTAATCCAATTCCTCTTCTTACTTTTTTGTTTGTCCTCATAACCTTAATGCAAGCTCTACGCCTTGCCCACAGAAGGCATCGCCGGAAACCGTGAAGCATTGCATTTGGGGGTGCAATGTTGATGAGCCAAATAACTATGTCATTCAGGCTCGCACACGATGTAGTGCCGACAAGCAAAGGTGTTCGCCTAATGCATGTGTTGATTAGGGTAGATGCAAGCAATGCGTCTTTGATTGAAGCACCTATGGCTATCGCTATCGTGGTTGATAAAAGTGAGTCAATGATGTTGCCTATGCTGACTCAAGAACAGATTGAGGAATTGCGCCGACACGGTTTTTTGAGAGATGCTGAGCGTGATGGAGTTCGTGTCGTTGAGTTTATGGGTTTTTCAATTCCATCTGTTTTGCGTGATGCGCCACGCCCATTTGACTTCGTCAAAAGAGCTTTAAGAGAAATAGTTGAACACCTCAATGACTACGATATGTTCTCGCTCATAGCCTTCGCAACCGATGCTCGCACGGTCTTGCCAATATGCTCGGGTGAAACACGAGAAAAGATATTCAACTCAATTGATGCCTTGGAAAAGCTGCGACTCGGTGATGGAACAGAGTTATCAAAAGGGCTTGAACTCGCATATGAAGAGCTTTTAAAAATAGCTTCAGAGCAGGTGCTCCGTCGCACAATCGTTATAACCGATGGCTATTGCAGTGATGAGAGCCGTTGCATCAACTTAGGTAGACGCATGGCTGACGACGGTATCAGGATCAGCACGATGGGTGTTGGCGTAAATTTCAACGAGGATTTGATGACGCTCTTAGCGGACACTTCAAGCGGTGAAGCATTCTTCGTTCCCGACCCTTCTCAAATACCTCAAGCGCTTGACCTGGAAATGAGGCAGTCAAGACTTGTTGCCATGTGTCAATCCGTGTTGAAATTACACTTCCCAAGAGGTGTTGAAATACGCAAAGCCTACATGGTGCGTCCGACAGTTGCCCCAATTGAACGCATCTATAGTTCAAGCGCACAATTGGTTGAACTACATGTCGGCGAATTAAAGCCAACCGTATACGAGTTCTTGATTGAACTGCTTTTACCACCGAGAGGTGACGGGATTTATCGCATAGCACATGTAAGCCTTCACGGCATGAGCGCAGAAGGGCGCCAGACTCAAGTAGCAAGCGTTGATGTTACACTTCGGTATTTGAGTGGCGCTTCCCTTGGCTCACCAAATGAAGAAGTGATGCAAGCTGCATCAATAGTTAGCGCAGCAGAATTACAGATGAAAGCTTTGCAAGATTTAAAGGCTAACGATGTAGTTTCAGCCACCTTGAAATTGAGAGCTGCAAAAACTCGCTTGCTGAGCACGGGGGCATCAACAGCTCACATTGATGAAATACTCTCGGAGGTTGAACAAAGCGGTCAGGCATCACCGCACTTGACAAAACGCTTGCGCTACGAAACGAGACGCCTAACTTCAAGTGAGCCATGAGGTAGGTGATGATTGTTGAGCAGTGGAGGGAAGATATGCAAAAAGTGTGGCACAGAAAACAGGGCAGGCGCAAGATATTGTAGAGTTTGCAGGGCTTCGTTGTTGGAAGAGGAGCAAAAACCATATAAGCAAACAGCGCTTCAACTGTTAAAGGGCAGTATGAACAGTTTGCATAAAGCCTACTTTGAGCTGTTTGGACCAAATCCTGCGCTCACCGGTGTGGTAACAAAAGTTGAAGATGGTGGGATGACGGAAATCAAGTTTGAGCCACTTTGGATATTCGCTATCATCTCGTGGCTTGTCGGTTTGATCCTTGCGAGTGCGCCGAGGGGTTTTATCGGCTTCTTACTTTTGGTTGCTGTAAGCATCGCATTGTTATTCCTCTCACAACGCTACTACCAAAAGCCATATGTTACACTGCTTTCGTTTTTGGCGTTCTCAAAGGAGAGCTCATTTCGGACATTGAAGATAGGTGTGCGCCGCGATGATGGGCAAAATGTTGAAGTAAAAATGATCGGCGATCCAGAAGGAATAGCTCCATCGGTCGGAGAGCGCGTTCATGTTTGGGGAGTTTACGAGGATGAAAGTAAAACGACGATGAGGGCGTGGAAGGTTCAAACTGTGGATAGTAGCCTAAAACCAAGAGGGGAGCCACTGCGCACACATCGTCTCCTCCCACTTATACCGATGCTGCTCTTCCCATATCTGGTGTTCTCGCTCCTTGCGTTGCTTCGGTTAATACTTGGTGGGTAACTAAGAGTGAGGTGGTAGTTTTGCTTGAGAAGGTAGCTGAATCGTATCTACGGAAGAGACTTAGGTTTGGCATAAAGCTGGGGCTTGAACGCATTACGAGGATGCTTGAGATAGCTGGAAGACCCCAGGATAGCTTCTTAGCAATTATCGTTGGCGGGACAAACGGTAAAGGTTCCGTCAGCCATATACTCGCAAAAGTGCTTTCTGAGGGTGGTTATAAAGTTGGATTATACACATCGCCACATTTGATCAGCTATAGGGAAAGGATCCGCGTAAACGGTGTTCCGATCTCAGAAAGAGCCTTTGAAGAACTTGTAAGGTGGGCTGACGAGATCGCAAATAAGATTGAGCGCGAAGAGGGCTTTGATGCACCAACAGAATTTGAGATCCTCACTTTGGTGGCATGCAAACACTTCGCTGATGAAGGCGTTCGAATCGCTGTTATGGAAGTGGGTCTGGGCGGGAGATATGATGCCACGAATGCGCTTTCTCCAATTCTTTCCATCATAACCACTATAGCACTTGACCATACTGACAGGCTCGGAAGCACTTGCATTGAAATAGCAAAAGAAAAGCTTGGAATAACTCGTCCACATGTCCCTTTGATAACGGCGGAGCACAAGTTCAATGTGCTTGATCTCTTTCGCACCCATTGCTGTATCCATAAGATACCACTTTATGTTGTCGGGAAGGAAGTTCTTTGGAGAAAGCTTTCTGCTTCGCCTGAGGGCATATGCGGTAACTACACCACATGGAAAGGTGAATACCCACAGCTAAGCTGCTCGCTTGGTGGCGAATTTCAATTTCCCAACTTGGGATGTGTTGTTGGAGCATTTGAATTGCTTAGGGAAATGGATATACACATCACCGAAGAGGCTCTGCGTAACGGCTCAAAAAAGGTGAAGTGCTTTGGGAGGCTTGATGTGTTAACACGTGAGCCATTGGTCGTTGCGGATGGCGCTCATAATCCAGCAGCTGCGTATGTGCTAAGCAGGTCACTGAGGACGCTCTTTTCCTACAAGCGTCTCGGATTAGTTATCGGGGTGATGCGTGACAAAGATGTTCATGGTATACTTGAAGCGCTAATGCCAGTTGCGGATGTTGCTTTCGTGACACAATCACGCAATGAGAGGGCGCTTGAAGCTACGAAGCTAAAGGAGATTGCATCAAGGTGGGGAAAACCTACATACGCCTTCAACAGTGTCTTAGAGGCTTACGAAGCTGCAAGGGATTGGGCAAACCGCGACGATATGATTTGCGTTACTGGTTCAATCTATGTGCTCGGTGAGCTGCCAGAATATCAGAACATAACGCTCAGTCCGATATGATCTTGCTTGCGGAGGAAGTGATGAAGGGATGAAAATCGGCATGGTAGCCTTCCCAGATGATGTTGAGCGCTATGTTACTATGGCTGTTGAGAACGGTTTTGAGCATATTGAGATTGATCTTTACAGTGCTCCACAACACATTGAGAGATTCCATGGTGGGAGAGTGCGACAACTCCAGAAAATGCTTTTTCAGTCTGGGATAAGCGTAAGCCTTCATGCGCCATACACGATGAACTTAGCTGAGCCGTTGCCTTACTTTCGCACATGCCTCCTCAAATACGCATTGGAGGTGTTAGAGCTTGGTTGCTCGCTAAACGCTGCTTGGGTATGCGTCCATCTCGGATACGCCTTCGGATTGCCATCATTGCCATGGTTGCGCAGCGAGGCACTCGAGAGGGCATGCATGAGCATTGAGCGATTGCTCAAATATTGTGAGCGCCTCGGCATAAAGCTCGCCATTGAAAACATGAACCCGCTTCCACCGACGGGTGAGTTGATATTGCTTGGCGACAATTTAGAAGAGCTGCAATACTTGCTCAAGAAATTCTCATCACCATACTTGTGCATCGTGCTTGATGCTGGACATGCAAACACTGCTGAAGGCGTTACAGAATACGTAACAAACCTTGGTCAATTCCTTGTTGGGATCCATGTGCATGATAATGACGGCTTGAGCGATAGCCATAGCCAACTTGGAAGTGGCACTCTCCCATGGGATGAGTTCGTTGAGGCACTCAAAGCTGTTTCGTTTTCTGGTCCGTTGAATGTTGAGTTGTTTGATGACGAGGAAAAGCTTACTGCAAAGCGCTTCCTTGAGCGCCTCCTGAGAAAACATGGCGTGAGATAGCGATGAAAGAATAGCTGTGTAAGTAACAGCGCTTGATTGATCTTGCTATGCTGTTGACATATGCTGGGATGTAAGTCATGCTAATTTGTGAGAAGGGGTTATGAAAGCACACTCGTTTACGATTTGAGGGTGATGAACTTTTTATGATGGTAACAGCACCATCAAGGAAAGTCACTTGGCAAAGCAAGCATCTGCTATGGATAGCACTGCTTTTGAGCGCCATCTTTTCATATGCTAATTGTGGTGTGCACAAGGTTTTTCTTCTTGACCTTCGCGACGTCATCATTACCCAAGTAACTGTTGATGTGATCCGTGAGGCGTTAAGCAAAGCGCATGCAGAGGGGGCTCAGTGCCTGATAATACAGCTTTCAACGAACGGTGGAATGGTTGAAGCAACACAAGAAATCATAGAGGAGCTTCTCAATGCTCCAGTTCCCGTAGTTGTCTACGTTGCACCGAGGGGCGCAAGAGCTTTCTCTGCGGGGACATTTGTGCTCATAGCTGGGCATATCGCTGCAATGGCTCCAGCAACATCAACAGGTGCTGCTCACCCTGTTACAATACCGTTAGCCCCACCACCATCAAGCGAAGAAGAGGCAAAGAGACAAAAAGATGCTGAGGCAATAATGCTTGACAAGCTTACGAACGCCCTCATGAGCACCGCAAAAGCTGTTGCTGAAGAAAGGAAGAGGAAGTTTGAGTGGGCTGAAAGGGTGATACGAAAGAGCGAAGCACTGACGGCAAGGGAAGCACTAAAGCTTGGTCTGATTGACCTTATAGCTGAGGACTTGGATGACTTGCTTTCAAAATTGGATGGGTGGAAAGTTAAGGTTGGAAAGACGGAAGTAAAACTGCATACGAAGGATGCGTCTTTGGTGCTTATCCAAAGGACAGCCAGACAAAGATTCCTTGAGACACTTAGTCACCCGAATGTGGCTTATTTGCTCCTGTTGATTGCTACATTCTGCTTCCTGATTGAGATATACAACCCTGGCGCTATAATCCCTGCAGTTGTGGGTTCAATAGCCTTTTTGCTTTTCCTTTACTCGTCAACGCTCTTACCAGTCAATTGGGTTGGCGTTTTGCTCATACTGTTGAGCATGGTCTTTTTCATCGCGGAACTCTTTGTTGTCAGCCATGGTGTGCTCACAGTTGGTGGGTTAATAGCACTTGCAATTGGTGGTTATATGCTTGTTGATGTGCGCAATCCACAGTTCTGGGGTTTTGCGTTAAGGGTCTCATCAGCGGTCATAGTAACAGCTGTTAGTATGTTTGGTGGTTTTATATCGCTCGTCATATGGAAGGCGATAAGCGTCCATAGGAAGAAAGTTGTTGTTGGTGCAGAGGGGATGGTTGGTAGGACAGCGGTAGCTTTCACAGCGCTTTCACCGAATGGAACTGTCATAATGGACGGCTCATTCTGGAGCGCTGAATCGGTTGACGGAGATATAAAGGCAGGCGAGAAGGTAGAGGTCATTGCTGTTGAAGGATTGCGCCTTAAAGTGCGTAAGGCTAAGTGAGAGCTTATCTTAGCCCTAAAAACTTAGCACGGAGGTGAACCAACAAATGGAAGCCTTTGAGAGGCTGGTATTCCATATCGTGTTTGTAGCTGGTGCTTTCATCCTTGTCTTGCTGTCACAGGCGATCAAGATAGTGCAGGAGTGGGAAAGAGGTGTTATCTTAAGGCTTGGCAGGTTCCATGCTGTTAAAGGACCTGGGCTTTTCTTCATCATACCATTCATTGACCGAATGATAAAGATAGACCTCAGGGTCTTCGTCATGGATGTCCCAAAGCAGGACATAATCACAAGGGACAATGTGCCTGTTAAGGTTAACGCTGTTGTTTACTTTCAAGTCATTGACCCAGCTTTATCTGTGACGAGGGTTGAAAACTATGTGGCTGCAACACAACAGCTTTCTCAGACAAGGTTGAGGAGCGTCCTTGGTGAGAGCGAGCTTGATGACTTGCTTGCAAGGAGGGTTGAACTTAACAGGCGTCTCCAACAGATCATTGATGAGCAAACAGATCCATGGGGCATTAAAGTCATCGCCGTTGAAATTAAGGATGTTGAGCTTCCAGCAGGCATGCAAAGGGCAATGGCAAGGCAAGCTGAAGCTGAAAGAGAGAGGCGTGCGAAGGTCATAAACGCCCAAGGTGAGCTGCAAGCTGCTGAGCAGTTGGCGCAGGCTGCCGAAATTATGGGGCGCCATGCCTACACTTTACAACTGCGCTATTTGCAGACGCTCTCTGAAATAGCTTCCGAGAAGGCAACTGTTGTTGCAGTGCCAGTCCCAATTGACTTGCTTACGCCATTTATGGCTGCAGCTGGTGAGCGTTTGGCTCAAGCAAAGACTTCGTCATCACAATAAACTCTGCAAAGCAAGGTGGAATCAATGAGGCGTTCGTTAACAAGGAAAGCCATTTTGCGTGACATAAAGATAAGGCAATTGAGGATGCAGTTAAAGAACCAAATAAAGAGCTTCTCTTTGTCTTTGCTGAAATGGCTATGGGAAGCAACGAAGTGGATGTGGAAGATGATCGGGATAAAAGCGCAGGATGCTTACGTATGTAGTCTGATCAGCCAGAAGCATGACGAGCTTAAAAGGCTTGGAGAAAAGTGCTATGAGTTGTATCTCAGTGGCGAACTCGTGCATGAGGAGTTGCTTGTGCTCCTTAAGCGCATAGAGGAACTTGATGCCAAAGTTAAAGCATGGAAAACGGAGAGAAGGCTATTGCTCTCAAAGGGTCTGCAAACAGGGCATAATGATAATGAGCATCATTGAGCATCTTCCAACTTGATGAAGGGGTGTTATAAGGATGCTGCAATCATCTTTTTCTTCATCGTGTCATCATGAGGGCGGTAAACTTGAGGAATTCCGCAGACGGCTTATGACGCTTCTATCACCCTACCGTGGTAAGGTTAGTTATGGCAACTTACGATATGAGGAGAAGGAGTGGGAAGACAGTAACTGCAAGGTGGCAAGCTTCGCTATAGTTTACGAAACACCCGGAGGTTCAACAAACCAAATCACAGTTCTATATTCAGATGCCGATGGATTCACCCTTATTGATGGAGACCCACCTACAGAGCTACAATTGGGCTCAATAGAGGAAGTGCTAAAGGCTGTTGAGGATACTGTGAGGCAAATACCGCATAGGCGTGTTGAGAGATTGAAAGCAACAGTTGAGCGGTGGATGGCGGATGGGAAGTCGCTTCACGAGCTCCTGCAAGAGATAAACAAACTCGTAAGAAGCGAGTTTAAAGGAGGTAGCATAACTCACCAAGAGTTGAAGATGGCTATTCAATACTGCCTACAACTTTCCTCCGCAACGCGTGAGTAATGTTGGTTCACGTCTTTTGGAAATTTTGTTCACATGGTAACCCATGGTGTGCAGTAAAGGATGTGGTGTTTCTTTTGTGACGGTCGGAATTGGTGGGTGAATATGACGAATAGAAACAGACATGTTGAGGAACGAGAGAGGTATTTTGAAAGGCTAAGGTATTGCATGGTTCAGACCCAACTTAAAGCTCGTGGCATAAAGGACGAAAGGGTGCTGAAAGCTTTTATGGAGGTTCCGAGGCATAAATTTGTTTTGCCAGAAGATGAAGATATGGCTTATGAGGACCACCCATTACCGATAGGGTTTAATCAGACGATCTCTCAACCGTTCATGGTAGCAACAATAACTGAAGCCCTCATGTTGCGCGGTGATGAAAAGGCGCTTGAGGTCGGCGCCGGCTCAGGATATCAAGCTGCTATATTGGGCAAGCTGTGCAGGGAAGTGTATGCTATTGAGCGTATACCAGAGCTTGCAGAGAGAGCTAAAAAAGTGATCCTTGAACTTGGTTACAGCAATGTCCACATAGTTGTAGGCGATGGGACTTTGGGCTTGCCAGAGCATGCGCCGTATGATGCTGTAGTTGTATCAGCAGCTGCCCCAGACATACCTCCAACGCTAATTGAACAGTTAGCCGATAATGGTAGGCTTGTTATCCCGGTTGGTTCACCATATTCGCAAATCCTTGTGCGTGTGATAAAAGAAGGCGGAAAGCTAAAGCATGAAAAAATATGTCCGTGCGTCTTTGTCCCTTTAGTTGGGGAATATGGATGGGAAGAGGGAACGGGTGAGCTGTAGTAATGCAGAATTTAAGGAAGACGATAGCAAAGGGAGTAGAATATGAGGGTATTGGGCTACATACTGGCACGCTCACAAAAGTTAGACTAATACCTGTTTCTGAGGTGGACAAAAACTCTCCAACTGGAATAGTTTTTCTTCGAGACGGTGTTGCCATACCAGCTCATTTAACCTTCGTTAAATCATCGCAAAGGTGCGTTGTGCTTTCAAACGGTGATGTGAGTGTGAGCACGGTTGAGCATCTGCTTGCAGCACTTTACTCTTTTGGGATAAGCGATGTGCATATCTTTGTTGAAGGTCAGGAAATACCTATTGGCAGTGGTGATGCGACACATTGGGTTAGGCTTCTCATGGAAGCAGGCACAAGAGAGCTTGAGCAAGAAAGGAAGGTCATTACAGTCCACAAACCGATTGAGGTGCGAGATGAAAGGACTGGAGCATACGCGAGGGCTGTGGCAGATAAAAAACTATCAGTGCATTACACTTTTGAACATGAGCGCCCCTTCATCGGGGTGCAAAGTTTCTTATGCAATGATTTGAGGGCTCATTTCATAAGTGATATAGCTCCTGCTCGAACTTTCGGTTTCATTGAGGAGGTTGAAGAGTTGTTCAAGAGAGGCTTAGGTAAAGGTGGTTCGCTTGAAAACTGCTTAATCGTTTTCTCGGATGGCTATTCGGCACCACTTAGATTTGAAGACGAGCTTGTGCGTCATAAGGTGCTTGACTTGATAGGTGACTTGGCTCTTTTGGGTGTAGATTTGAATGCTCACGTGGAGGTCTACAAAGGAGGACACGAGTTACATTTGCAACTTATCCACCACATATGGGAGAGGTTGATGAGCGGTGAAGGAGAAATTTAAAGTTGAGGACATACTGCCACACCGTTATCCGTTCCTTTTCGTCGACAGGATAGTAGAGCTTGAGCCGGGGAAAAGAGCGGTGGCTGAAAAGAATGTCTCGGTCAACGAGCCATATTTTCAAGGGCATTTCCCGGGCTACCCCGTCATGCCCGGTGTGCTGATACTTGAAGCTATGGCTCAAACAAGTGGTCTCATAATACTGAGCATGCAAGAACATAGAGGGAAAATCGGGCTGCTTGCAGGAATGGAAAGAGCACGAATAAGGCGCTCTGTGCTGCCCGGGGATAAACTCATGATGCATGCTGAACTCGTAAATGTGAAAAGCAACATATGCTTCATTGACGCAAAAGCGTATGTTGATAACGACTTGGTTGCTGAATGTAGGTTTATCATGGCGCTTCAAGGAAGCCGAATATTTACCGGGGAAAATCAACCTCAGGTAAAAAGTTCTGAAGGAGATGAGGAGAGTAAAACCTGAAGGCAATCTGATTGTCTAAGCATTGTGAACGACGAGTTAGCCTGAAAGCACAGTGAGAGAGGAGTGTCAAAAGTAATGGAAGAAATGAATGACGAACTGAACATTGGAGAAGAATTCGGATGGGTTCAATGGCGTAGCAGGGATGACGATGGTGTGGAGAGAAGCCCTGAGCGTAAAATCCATCCAACTGCCATCGTAAGTAGAAAAGCCGAAATCGGTGAAAGTGTTGTCATAGGTCCTTACGCGATTATTGAAGACGATGTGATCATAGGCGATGGGACAATAATTGAGGCTAACGTCATAGTAAAGCGATGGACACGCATAGGTAAAGATAACCATATCTATCCTGGCACTGTGCTCGGTGGCGAACCACAAGATGTGAGATTTAAAGGGAAGAGAAGTTACCTTATCATCGGCGACAACAACGTCATAAGGGAACATGTGACGATACATCGTTCGACGAAGGAAGAGGGCGCAACTGTCATAGGGAACAACTGCATGATAATGGCATACTGCCACATTGGGCATGATTGTGTTATCGGTAACTTTGTTAACATAGCAAGCTACACAGGCATAAGTGGGCATACCGTTATTGAGGATCAAGCTGTGATAGGTGGGATGGTTGGGGTGCACCAATGGACAACAATAGGACGATTAGCAATGATAGGAGGCATGTCAAAGGTCGTCAGAGATATACCACCGTTCATGCTTGCCGATGGACGACCAGCAACTGTGAAAGGGATAAACAAGGTGGGTTTGGCGAGGGATGGAATACCGCCGAAAGTGAGAATGGATTTGCACAGAGCTTACAAAATCCTTTACCGCTCCAACTTGAACACAACACAAGCGCTTGAACAAATCTTGAGTGAGATAAACCCAAGCCCAGAAGTGCTTTACCTCGTTGAGTTCATGAAACGAATTAAGGAAGGCAGGTTTGGAAGACAACGAAACAAATGAAGCTCTCAACCAATTCACCCCTCAACGCTAAGTAAGATGAGGTGCATGAATTCATCCCGGCACAACCGCGCTTTGCGGGAAACCTTAAACAGTCGCCCATTGTGTTTTTTTCTATCGGTTGGAGATGCATCAGCTGATCTGTATGCCTCTATGCTCGTTAAGGAATTGCGCAACATAAGAAAGCACATTGAGTTTTTGGGCATAGGTGGACCAAGGATGCGAGATGCAGGTGTATTCCTGTTTGCAGAGACGACAAAGTATAGTGCCATAGGTTTGTTTGCAGCTCTGCCATATGTCCTCAGGGTTTGGAGCATCTTTAGGCGTTTTCTTTCACTGCTTATGGAAAGACGCCCTGATGCTTTCATTGCCCTTGACTTTGGTGCCGTGAATAGAAGGCTAACAAAGCTCACTGCAAATATGCATATCCCGACAATTTACTATGTTACTCCTGGCTTCTGGACAAAGAAGGTTGAATCCGTCAAGCGATACATTCATCCCAAGGTCATCTATGTGCCGATTTATGAGTGGCAAAGGAACATACTATTAAGCGCTGGCGCGTCGCCAGATCAGGTTGTATATCTTGGGCACCCATTAGCTGACGCAATACCGAGTGAGCTCACAAGGGAAGTAGCTGAGGCAAGGCTTGGAATACAACATAAAGAACCTTTTGAAAAGCCGATAAGGGTAGCGCTGCTTCCGGGGAGCAGGGTAGGTGAGGTGAAAGATAACATCGGCATTATGCTTGATGCTATAGAACATGCAAAGCATCTTACAGGTATAACCGAGTTTGAACTACTGATAGCGCGCTCGCCAACAGTGAGCGAAGCGCTGATTGCAAGGGCTGTCTCAAAAGCCACGAAAGCCTTAAGCGGAGCACAGGTGCGCATCTACAGTGGCATGACTCACGAAGTGCTCAAGGCTTCAGACATAGCCCTCGTTGTTACTGGGACAGCCACGCTCGAAGCTGCGTTGCTCGGTATACCAACGATTGCTATCTTCTCCACAAACTGGCTTAACAGAATCCATGCCATAATCATAAACAAGACGAGTTTCCCATTCAAGGAATGGGGGTTCATCTCTTTGCCGAACAGGCTTATAGGTGAGAAGGTTATGCCAGAGTTTGTGCTTTGGTCATGTAAAGCCGAAAGCATTGGGATGCAAATAGCCTCTTGGATTTCAAATCCAAGCGAAGCTGAAGCAGTCGCTAACAGATTGACGAGTGTTCGCAAAATTATTGGTGAGCGTGGCACCACAAGGCGCGTTGCTGAGTTGATTATGTCACGAATATCGTAGGGCAGTTTTGAACCATTACGGAAAGGGGCTCAACGGGAATCGGTGATAGACAAGATGGTAAACAATGTGTGTGAGAAGCTCAAAACTGCAATTAGGAAGGTAAAGAAGGAAGCTTTCATTCGCTTGATATGCGAGTTCAAGCCATACTGGCATAGGATACTTTTGCTGCTTATCTTTGTGGCTCTTTCCGAAGGCATAAGACTATACATAGTTTGGCTGACACAGGATTTGCTTAAGCCAATGGTTTATGAGGGTTTTAAAGAACAGCGTTGCGACCCGTTCATTGAACAGCTGAAAAGCCTCATCTCTTTGTTCGTAGCCTCTCCGAGGTATACTCAGCTTGTAGCAATATGCATTGCTATCATACTTCTCGCGTTCCTTAAAGCCCTGTTCTCATTTGCACATACCTTCATAGCTAACCAGCTGTGCCAAAAGGTCATCATGAATTTACGCCACAAGCTTTATGCTCACATGCAGTTGCTATCTACCTCGTTCTACGAATCTCACGGGACTGGAAGGTTGCTTTCACATTTGACTAATGACTTGAATGTGCTTCAGGTCATGAGTGCCATCGGAATTCAAGACATCATTGCAACACCATTTCAAATGCTTGGCGCTCTCGTGTTGATGACACACATAAGCTGGCATTTGACATTGACCGTGCTTTTAATAGTCCCAGTTACTGCATGGCTCATTTATGCTACGGGGAAGCGTATAAAAGCTGTTACAGCACGCATTCAATCTTCTCTTTCCGAGCTAATGCGAATCCTAACGGAAGCCCTCTCATCAATGCAAATTGTGCAAATCTTCGGCGTTGAAGAAGAAGCTCTCAAGCGCTTCCGTGAGGGGAACATCCGTGTTTACAGGGAGATGTTGAGGAGCTTACGTATAAAGTCGGCTCTCACGCCCTTGATTGAGTTTATTGCTCTCTTCGGTGTTGCTGTAGGCTTGCTGATAGGTGGCTACGAAGTTATTGCGGGCAAGATAGCTCCAGAAAGCCTTGTGCCGTTTATGATTTATTTCCATTTGCTTGCTTCTGGCTTCCGCAACATGAGCCGAATGAACATCGTCAGGGAAGAAGTAAGTGCAGCAAGCGAAAGGATTTACAAGGTATTTGATATCCCGCCACAGATCGCTGATGCAGCTGATGCAATTGAGCTTGAAGATGTGAAAGGGCACATAGTTTTTGAGCATGTGAGTTTTACATATCCCGATGGTAAGGTTGCTCTCAACGATGTCAGTTTTGAGATAAAACCGGGTGAACGCGTCGCGATTGTCGGACCAAGCGGCTCTGGAAAAACAACTATAGCAAAGCTTCTGTTACGCCTATATGAACCACAAGAGGGAAAGATTTCCATAGACGGAAATGATATAAGACGCATAAAGTTATCGTGCCTGCGGAAGGTAATAGGGCTTGTCCCTCAAGAGGTGATATTGTTTGACGACACCGTATTTGATAACATAGCCCTTGGGAAACCGGGGGCAAGTGAACAGGAGGTAGTTTGGGCTGCTATACTCGCAAACGCTCATGAGTTCATATCAAAGCTCCCGAATGGCTATAGAACTGTTATAGGTGAAAGGGGCGCACGCCTCTCTATGGGTCAAAGACAGCGTATAGCAATAGCAAGAACAATCATACGAGACCCAAAAATACTTATACTTGATGAAGCGACATCAAATTTGGACAGCGAAGCAGAAGCCGAGGTGCAAAAAGCTCTTAAGAGCATAAGCAATGGGAGAACGATGATCATAATCGCACACCGATTAAGCAGCATTAAAGATGTTGACAGGGTGTTGGTTATGCTAAACGGCACAATCGTTGAGGAAGGTTCTCATGAGGAATTGATTAAAGCACACGGTGTGTATCATAAGCTTCATCAGTTCCAAATGGGCTATGGGCTTTTGGAGGGATAGTTTTAACTTGAGGAGTCAAACTAAAGCCATGCATCCCGATAACAGCAGTGTGCAATTGATTTATGCTATCTACAATCTTGCCCTTCACGGCGCCACGCCAGCGATTGTGGCTTACATGCTTTATAGGCTACTCATAGGGCACAAAGGGTGGGGTGCTGTTAAAAACTGGGTCGGCGATATGCCAAAGCCAGATGGCGAACGGCTCGGCAAACGAATATGGGTGCATGCTGTTTCGGTTGGCGAAGTGATGGCTGCACATGCCCTTATCAAGAAACTGCGCGAGATGTCCAAAGAGCTGTGGATGCTATTGACTACAGTCACAGACGCAGGACAACAAGTCGCCAGAAAACAAATCCTTGAAGTGAACGCTATTGGCTACCTCCCGCTTGATTATCGTTGGGCTGTTACACGAGCTATGCATATAGTCAATCCACATGTGCTCGTCTTGATTGAAGGAGAGCTGTGGCCAAACATTATCAGGGAAGCGAAGGCAAACTTGGCACGCGTTGTGCTCGCTAATGGCAGGGTTTCAGATGCAACATATAGACGAGCTTTAAGTTACGCACGCCCATTCTATAAAGCTTTGCTCAGCCAATTTGATGCCTTACTTATGCGCACAGAAGTTGATGCTGAGCGAATCGTCTCTATGGGCGCAGATGAGAAAAAGGTTTTAATCACGGGTGACATAAAGCTTGATGTGCCAATGAAAAGCGGTAACGAATTGAAACGCATGAGAGAAAGGTTGCTCAAAGAGTTTGGAATGAACGAGAGTAACCTCATTTGGGTGGCTGGGAGCACCCACGAAGGTGAAGAAGAATTGCTTTTGCATGTTTACAAAAAGTTGCTGGTGCATTTCCCGTCGCTTCGGTTGATTATTGCTCCGAGGCATATTGAGCGCTCAAAAGAAGTTGCAGAGTTGATAGCAAAAAATCGCTTTTGGTGTGTGCGACGGTCAGCTATAATTCAGGGCTCTCTGAAACCATCGGCAATATCAATGGCATCAGCTACACCTGTTTACTTGCTTGATACCGTTGGCGAATTGAAAGATGTTTACGCCATCGCTACTGTAGCATTTGTAGGTGGTAGTATGATACCGCGCGGTGGACATAATGTAACTGAACCAATCATCTACGGATGCCCGGTGGTCTTCGGAAAACATGTTTATAACTTCAGACCACATGCTGTTACTTTGCAATCGTTTGGCGTTGGCTTCATGGTTGAGAGTGTAGAGGAGCTGTTCAATGTAGTGTTGCAGTTTCTTTCATCATCTACAAAGCGTGAGGAAGTGAGGAGGCGCTCATTGCTCCTCATTAAAGAAAACAGCGGTGCTGCAACAAGAACAGCCGAACAAATACTAAAGCTGCTTAACTTGTGACCCCTTACCTCGGTTTTACGAAATAACCAAAGCGCCTTAGAGCCTGTTCGTCTTTACGCCAATCTTCTGCAACTTTCACCCACAGCTCAAGATAAACATGCCTTTTGAGGTAATCTTCAATTGATGCTCTTGCCCTTTGACCGATGCGTTTTATCATTGCTCCACCTTTGCCAATTACAATCTTCTTCTGGCTTTCCCTCTCAACATAGATCGTCGCTGCTATGTAAACTACGCCATTTGGGCGTTCTTCAAATTCATCCACAAGCACAGCTATGCAATGTGGCACTTCTTGCTGGAGCTCATGGATTGCTGCCTCCCGTATTAACTCTGCAAGCATAAATTTCTCTGGCATCTCTGTGAGTGTTCCCTTGGGGTAGTAGCGAGGTCCTTCGGGGAGCAGTTCAACTACCTTCTCAACAAGCTTCCCAACATTTGTTCCAAGTGTCGCTGATATATCAATTGCGAATTCAAAGTCACCAAGCGCTGTATATTGCAAGCTGCGTTCGTGAAGCACATCTGGTTTGACTAAATCCCTTTTGTTTAGCGCAAGTATAATAGGCGCTTTCAAACGCTTCAACTGCTTTGCTGCAAGCTCATCCTCGTATGTTGGTGGCACAGACACATCAACCACAAATATGACCAAATCTGCATCGGGCAATTGAGCTGTTGCTTCCTCAACCAAATAGGCGCCGAGTTTGTGTTTCGGTTGATGTATTCCGGGGGTGTCAACGAAAATGATCTGGGCGTTCTCAAGCTCGAGTATGCCAATTATGCGGTTGCGCGTTGTCTGTGGCTTCGGTGAAACGATGGCGATCTTCTCACCGATTAGCAAATTGAGTAGCGTTGACTTACCCACATTTGGTCTGCCCCAAAGCGTCACGAAACCGGATTTAAAACCGGGTGGAGTTTCACCAACTTCAAGCCATTCAAAATTTATTTCCTTCCCCTCGCTGACAACATTATCCATGCTTGACACCCCAATCGTAGCCAATCAATGCTGTGTTATACGGAAGCCTATGTTCGTCTGGATGTTCTCTGTTATAAGGTTTGTCAGGGCAATTGAGAACATATGCCATTTCATTCCCAAGCGCTGTAAAGCCATGCCACACTTTCGGCGGTATCATCACCAACATCCTGTTATGGTCACCCATAATGAACTCGTTTATTTCGCCCTTCGTTGGCGAGTCATCCCGCAAGTCGGCAAGCACAAGTTTAATCATCCCCTTTATAGCGCACAAGTAATCGGTTTGATGCTCATGCATATGCCACGCTTTTATAACGCCCGGATAACATGTCGTGATGTAAACTTGCCCGAAGCTGTGGAATATGTCATCGTCACAGCGTAAGACCTCAAATAGAAACCCTCTTTCATCGGCATGCACTACAAGCTTTTTAACAACAACACCATCAATCATGCCATCATCACACTCCTAAACCGACATTAAAAAGATGCCAGCAAGCCTTTCCACCCCCTCTGAGTTCCATGACAAGGCTTGCTGGCACATGCATTCAACATGCGTTAAAGCCCAACCAAGTAGCCGTAGCGTTCTTTGAACTCTTGCGGTGACATCTTTGCCTCGCATGCGAGCTTCTGTAGCATTCCCTCGTCTTCAAAATCTTCCCGCTTGAGCTTTATCATGTAGTCGCATGCGCACTTGTAGAGATTTGAATTGAGGTCAACTTTCCTCGTCTTAGCCCTGCCAGTTTGAGGGTCTACAAACTCATCAAATGAGAGCACTCTTCTCTCGCCCCTTATGATGCAAACCATGCCACCGTTGCGCAGCCTTTCATCTTGTGGCTCACTCCTCAAGAACTCAATTGCAGCATGCCCAAGCTGGCGAGTGTAAATTAGGTCAAACACATTTGGTGGTGCACATCGCAGCTCATACCCAAGCGTTATATCAACGATTGTTATCTTCTCCCCGCGCTCCTTAAAGCGTTCCTGAATGCGCTTCTTGAGGACATCACCAAGTGGCACCTCAGCGAGACGCAAGTGCCCATGTTCGTCTCGTTCAATTGTAACGCCAGGTATTGCTTGCAATTCTTCTGGGTCAAGCTTTTCACCCACGCCCTCAGCTATAACAGCTACTCCGTCTTTTCTTCCGAGTGCCCTGCGCTTAAGTATTGCGCCCTCAAGAACATCGCACACTTCATCAAGCTTTATCTTATCCTTTGGGAATTCCTCTGGGATGACTGTAACTGTAGCGCCTGCAGCAGCTCCGATACCGAGCGCAAGATGCCCTGCAGCCCTCCCCATCGCAACGACGAAATACCAACGCACCGCTGTTCGAGCATCCTCCATTATGTTTCTAACCAAGCTTGCTCCAACTTCACAGGCAGTTGTGAATCCAAATGTCGGAGTGTCATCTGGCAGTGGCAGGTCGTTGTCTATCGTCTTTGGCACATGTGCTACTCGTATCTTACCGCCAGATTCACGTGCTATATGGTGAGCCACCGTTGCTGTATCATCACCGCCTATTGTTACAAGGCTTGTTATCCCAAGCTCGTTTAGCGCACTTAGTGTTTTCTGGATGCCATCTGCTTTTTTCAGAGGGTTCGCACGAGATGTGCGCAAGATTGAACCACCAAGGAAATGAATGCGTGATACATCCTCAATCGTCAAAGGTTTCACCTTACTTGAGTCACCTTTCATTAGATGTTCAAACCCATCGTAGATCCCAATAACATCCCATCCGAGGTTGCGTGCATAGATTGTGGCAGCACCTATAACACCATTTATGCCGGGTGCTGGACCACCACCCACGAGTATTCCGACCTTCTGTTGCGCCATATCATATCACCTCCAAGTTTATTTTGCTCTCGGTATGCATTCAATGCCCCACCTTTTCATCTTTCGCCAAAGCGCAGCTTTTGTCGTGTTAAGCGCCCTGGCGCACTTCTCTAAATCCCAATCATAAACTTCAAGCAACGCCAACACTTCTCCTTTCTCAGATTCCTCATCGTGGTTAGCTTCGTTTGGTGCCTCTGGCTCAAACGGGGCTTTTATTTTCAACCCAGCCTCAACAGCTGATTGTTGGATATGGATTGGCAGATGGTATGGTTGTATATAGCCACCCTTGCAGACAACAAAAGCATATTCAAGGGCGTTTTCAAGCTCTCGTATATTCCCAGGCCATGAGTGATTGAGCAAGATACACATTGCATCTGGGCTTACACCATCAATTGGGCGCCCAGTCTGGCGCCGTAGTTTTTCAACGAAGTAATCAACAAGGAGAGGTATATCATCACGCCTCTCACGCAATGGCGGTATGTATATCGGGATGACATTGAGGCGGTAGTATAAGTCTTCCCTGAAGTGACCTTCCCTTACAGCCTTCCTCAGGTCTTTATTTGTTGCAGCTATTATGCGCACATCAACCTTTATTGTTTTCGTCCCGCCAAGCCTTTCAAATTCCCTCTCTTGTAGCACCCTCAAAAGTTTAACTTGAACCGACGGGCTTATCTCGCCTATCTCGTCAAGGAATATTGTCCCTCCATGCGCCAATTCAAATCTCCCCGGCTTATCTGTGACAGCATCTGTGAAAGCCCCTTTTACATATCCGAAAAGCTCTGCTTCAAGCAATGTCTCTGGTATCGCACCACAGTTTACCTTCACAAACGGACCATTGGCTCTGGGGCTTGTTTGGTGTATCGCTTGCGCTACAAGTTCCTTCCCCGTCCCAGTTTCCCCATAGATAAGCACTGTAGCAAGCGAATCGCTTATATCCTCAATCAACTGGTATATCTGGCGCATCGCTTTGCTATGCCCAATGAGCGGACCAAATCTGTCCCTTTGCTTTGAGACGAATCCTTTTGCATCGTGAACGGTTTCGCGTAAGAGCTCAATTCCCCCAACTACCTTGTGATGCCTATCTCTCAATAGCTTAATTTTCACCCTGACTGTGCACGTGCCGTTATTAGCTGTAAGCAAACGCATCTCTGTTTCTGGTGGTTCAACTCCAGAGCGTAGCGCCGTAGCCATAGGACAATCAATGCCACACCTACTGCCACGACATATTTGGAAACATTCTACACCAATAATCTCTTCATCCCGAATGCCCAAAAGTTCCCTCGCAGCGTTGTTGAGTGCTACCACCCTCAAATCACAATCAACGACGATCGCTGCTTCATCCACTGTCTCAATGAGCGCCAAAAACATCTCTCGGTAATTGTCTCTATGAATGGATAAGTGGGGCGATGCCTTTACTCCAACGCTCGCTTTGCCCTTTGTAGGCGAGTTCAAAATGGTGTGCGTCTCATTTGGGTGCTTACGCTTACCTGTGCTATGCCTCCTCTGAGTGCTCATTTCTTTCTTCCCCCAACACAGTAAACTTCCCAACTAACACATTATGCCAACATGAACACTGTTAAGGGAAGCTACGGCTATGTTGTTCTCCGCTTCGCCAAAACGGTATTTGCAACTGCTATGATAGTGTGAAAGACGAGAGCAATAAAGAAGCAGGACAGGTTACCTATTACCGTCCAAAGCAGGAAGTTGAGCTTCGTCCAAAACATAACATATATGAGCACACCGTATGAACATATGAAGCCGATGAGCTGTGCAATCCAGTTCACCCTCTTTGGTAGAAAAGAGAAAACTATCAATGCAAGCACTCCGTTTGTAGCTATGCCCATCCCTTTGTTCCAAATAACTTGTGCATATTCGGAGCCGATAAAAGAAAGAGCCATGCATATTGAGAGCGCACCCCAAAAGAGTGTTAGAAGGCGTGCCACAGCCAAGAAGTGTTTTTCATCAGCGTTGGGGCGCAAGAAGCGCTTGTAGAAGTCTTCAACACAAACAGTTGATGACGAGTTCATACTCGAGTCAATGCTTGACATCGCAGCAGCTATAATTGCTGCTATGATAACTCCCGTTATCCCTTGGGGCAAAACACTCACTACAAAATATGGGTAGATAGCGTCGCGCATAGTCTTTGAAAGGAGCTCAACATTATGGTCTGGGTGCTGTTTGTAATACACGAAGAAGAGGACGCCGAGAAAATTGAACAGGTAGCCCAAAGGTATGTAACCTAATACTGCTATCCATACGCTCAAATTTGCTTTTTGTGTTGACTCTGTAGTCATGTAGCGTTGAACTATATCCTGTTGGCTTGAGTAGATGCGCATTGTTTGAAAGAGTGTTTCAAGTATGAGCCATGCTGTAACAACTTGAGTTGGGTCAAGGCGTAGATCAAGCATTCGCAACTTACCGTGTTCAATCGCCACAGCTATTGGGTTAGCACCAGCTGCCCAAACATCAAATGTTGCTATGAACAATGAAAGAAACGCCCCGAGCACGAGCACAACGACTTGAATGACATCCGTCCATATAACGGCTTCTATGCCACCAGCGTAAGTGTATGCTGTTGCAACCCCGCCCATTAAAACGATGAGCAAGCGCAGGTCAATGCCTGTAGCAGCATAGAGTGAAAGAGCTGTAAGGTATGTGATCAAGCCCATACGTATGATTGAGAGAGCGATGAATGAAAGAGATGTAAGTAGCCTCAGCACGACATGCCCTCTCAACTCAAGGAACTCATAAACGCTTATTACGCCTGCCTCTCTGTAGCGTGGTAGCACAAATTTGGTTATGAGGAAAGCAGTGATTATAAGGCAAGGCAACTGAACCGACCATATCAAATCAAAGTCACCAAAGGACAACGCTGGTAGCGCAAGCATCGTTAGAGGCGATAGGTAAGTGCCAAGGAGTGAAAGCCCGACAACTATACTGTTCATTTTGCCATCAGCGATGAAGAAACTCCGCACCCCTTTAACCTTTTTTGATACGACAGCGCCTATGATGAGCATCCCGATGAAGTAAACTGAAAGCGTGCACCAGTCAAGGAGACCAAAATGGACATTCGTGATTTTTATATTGCTCATCATATGAGCACCCTAAATCCAGAATATAACATTCCCTTGCTTACCTGTTATGGCATCAATGATGAGCCACACAGCGTTGCAGACGAATTGTCCCAGCACAAGCCCAAGGAAAAGAGGACGCATGCGCACATAAACTGCCATTCCTCCGTAACGCAACAATAAACCTTTGATCATCCACGCAAGGAAGCAGGTGAACCAAATTTGATCCATTAGCCAGATCGTTGAAACGCAAAATCCTATTGGATGGAATGGCCACCACATCCATTGGCGCCTCGCTATCGCCAAAAGCAGTGTTATAACTGCTCCAGCCAACCTTACCCAATAGCCGGGCAAGAAGACACCGGGCATCGTTGTAAGCTTGCCATGAATGTAGTCATAAGGCACTCTCGGACCTTGCACGAGATACCACTGATTTAAGTTGACACCACCATATTTGTATCCGAGGTAAAGCATCACAAAGTTTGACATGACCATTGTAGCTATAACTGATGCAAGCATACATATAACGAGTGGCATGCGATTGATGTGTAACTGGGTGGCTATCTTCAACGCATGTGTTGAAGATGCCATGACATTTGTTCTTATGTCGGCACACCAAACATAAGTTAGCGCAAGGCTTCCAAGCCCTTTTGCACCAACTTGAGATGTGCCGAGCGTTGAGACAGTCATAGGTGGCGCGATGGCTGGTGCAACTGCCTCTCCAAGCCCAGATTCAGCAACTATACGCACAAGCCCAATGAAAAACACAAAGACATACACTAAGAAGACGAAGATGACAAGAGCAGGCATGCCGCTTAGGAAAAGCCATACTGACATGATGAGGAGACCCAAAATGGTGCCCAAGAAGGCATATGATTCCTCAGCGCCTTTAATGCCTCTCAAATTGAACGAACGCCTTATGACATCAATCAAATAGCCTCTTGCATTCCAGAAAGCAAGCAAGGTGAGCACAAACAAAGCACCAGTGCCCAAATGCTTATACGGAACATATGGAGCACCATATGTGCCTTGATCCTCTCGCATCTCAATGCCATAGACCGTAAGTAACCCCCTAACGAGCAATCCAACGAGGTTGAAAAACCAGAGGCTAAAGGCTACATCAAGGTTAACGAGATAAAAGAAACCAAGCATAGGAAAGCTCAGGCGGAACGTTATCCCGACGAGTTGCCTAAACCATTCAAGAGGGAACGAGCGCGCAAGGATTATTTTCGGAACTTGCGGGAAGTAGAAGTTAAGCCCGATTAGAGAACTCACTGAAAAAGGTATGAAGAAACCAAGCCACAATAACCTCTCACGAAAGAAAGGCGCAATGAAATCCAAAGACCCTCTACGGCACATCTCAAGAGGTAAGTGAACAAGTGGATAGACTAACCGTTCATGTTCAACCCACTGCCGACGAAGGAGTATGCTTATGCAAATCATTGTGAAGTAAAGCGTGATGAGAAATGGAAACCATGCAAGCAATACAGGAAACCAAACATCGGCGTAAGGTATTTCGTAGAACCTGAGCCTCGCGACGCCTGAGTAGCCTTCAAAGAAATCGCGCACCGCCTGAAAATCGTTTGGGATGAGCCATTTAGGTAAGCTTGGTATGACAGTTGCATCCCAACCAAGTTCAGGGTTCACCTTTGCCCTATATAGCGGTGTTGCTATAACAGGGATGAGTTGAGCTCCTAAGCCCATACTGCTGATCGCACAGGCTATGATGCTCATTATGTAGATGAGAGCAAGTTCACTTTGGTTTAACACAAGCCTCGGCGATATGAGGCGTAAAAGCATATTCACTGGGAGCGCAAAGAAGAAAAGCACAACGATGGCAGCTGGTGTAGTGAAGTCAAGCGCCATGTATGAACCTCTTATGACATGTGTCGCATATTGGTCACAGATAGCAATGCCAACCGCGCTCATCAACCCGAGAAAAATGGCTTTTAAAGTGAATGGGTTCTTCTCGCCTTCTTCTACTGTTTCAATCTTCACCTCTGGCTTGACTTGTCGTTTGCCAAACAACCCTCTCACCTCAAAATCACATACACTGACTACACTTCCCAACCAAGTTTTCTATGAGTTTGCTCACCCAAGTTGTTTCTGAGTAAGCGCTCAAGTTTGCTAAGGCGCATCAGCATTTGTGCTACAATCCCAACACTTAGCTGGATGCCGGGGGTAACATTTAGGCGACATGCTGGATGAATGCGCACAATCGTTTCACCGTAACGACTCTTAGCATAAACAAAGAGGCGCTGTTGCATTTTCCCTTCAACACAAAGCAGTGAGAAGAGCAAACCATCTCCACCACGCTCAAGATAAACACCATCACATTTGATAACCACTTGAGGTTGTTGTAACCAGATGCCAGTTTCTACTTTTTGAGCCACCTCGTGCCAGTCTGTTACCTCACCAGCAATAACAACATGAGGCATTGGCAATGACGCCTCCAAATGCGCTAAGGGATAATACAACGAAACCCACTCTGGCAAATCATAATGGCTGGTTTTAATAAATCTAACAGTCCATATGTTGCGCTGTAAGGCTGTCCACTTGCGGTAGTATTTCGTCATAAAACCTTCTGGAACACCAATGCACAGACCATCATTCCCAAAAGCTGGTGCGAAAGCATCAATTGAGCTCATCAATTCACACACACTTGTAGCGTATGAGTAAGAGTCAGTCACCATCGTAAAAGTTCCACCAATATTCAACCGAGAAGCAACAAGGCAAGCAAACGGCTTGTCCACCAATCGCCTATGCGAGTGCTTCGGCTTCTCCCAAGGGTCTGGGAAGTTGATATAGATGGCGTGAATAGAAGATGGTGGAAAAAGCTTTGAGAGGCATAAACCACCTTCTCCCAATATTAGGCAAACATTTTTTAACCCAGCTGCCCTAACCCTATTTACAGCCTTGCTCAAGTAGCGTGAGGAGAGTTCTACGCCAACGAAGTTGTGTCCCGAATTTGATGAAGCCACATTAACGATGAACTCACCATTACCTATGCCTATCTCAAGTTCAATAGGCGCTTCTCTCCCAAACACATCACGCCATCTCGGACGCACCGGTAAGTCAAGTTCGTTTATGACTATGTTCTCACATCTCACACACTCTGACCCCATTTGTAACTCACTACCTTACCCACCATCTGCTTATTGAACACTGCACCGTTAGAGGAGAAAGCGAAAACTTCACGGGTCTATCAACCCTCACAAAATCATAACACACACGCTCAAAAAACCTCAAACGAAGATGCCTTTCACCAATGAAGCCAAAAGCGTTAAACTAAAACCATAAACAGACAATGATCTATCGATCAAATCATCAAAGGGGTGAGGGATATGTTTGTATCGGTAAGAGATGCGATCATCACACACGCAGGTTATGAGAGGTTGATTGACGGCTTAAATGAATTAAGCCTAACAGCCGTTGAGCTGAACTTGGATAGGGAAATGAGAGTCATGTCGTTGACCGAACCACGAAAGCTCATTGACATATCAACAGATGAGGGACTTGAAACGCTTAGGAAAGAGCTCTCAGAAAATGGCGTTTCGGTGAGCGCTTTGTTGCTCTCAAACAATTTCGGTGTTGAAGATATTGAAGCAGAGATAAAATGGGTTGTTGAAGCAATCAAGAAAGCAAAAGCACTCGGTTGCATAGCTGTGAGGATAGATTCAGCGATGAGTGGTGAACGCCAACTCTCTTTTGAAGAGCGTGTCGAACGCTTCGTAAGCTGTCTTAAGCGCATTATTGAGGAAACAGAAGATACTGGTATGCCACTTGGCATTGAAAATCACGGCTACCAAGGAAATGACCCAAACTTCCTTCAAGCTGTCATTGATGGCGTTGGCTCAAAGAGACTTGGGCTAACACTTGACACCGGTAACTTCTATTGGTATGGGCATCCGCTTTCAACCGTTTATGAAATTGAACGCAGATTCGCACCATTAACGAAACACACACACCTCAAGAACATACGCTATCCACAAGAAATGCGCGAAACACAAAGGGAGGTTGGATGGCGCTACGGTGATTTTGTCTGCCCATTGCCTGACGGCGACATTGACCACGCAGTCATAGTGAGGTTCCTTAGCGACGCAGGCTATACAGGTGACCTATGCATTGAGGATGAATCGCTCGGGAAATTTGAACCTGCTCAAAGGAAAGAAGTGCTCAAAAGGGATGCCGAGTATGTTAAATCACTTCTGACGAAGTGAACCGCATTGCTACCTCACAGGATTAGTTAGTTTTGAAACTATAACAAACCGACCTGTGTCAAAGTTGACTGAGAGCGCAATCTAACTACACCCAAAAACAAGGTGATACGGTGGATGCACCCGACGTTCTCAATCATCATCCTTAATCACGATAAGGCTGCTTACACAAGAGTTTGCCTTGCAAGTTTGCTTTTGAGCTACGACAGAGACTTTGAAGTCATCCTCGTTGATAACGGCTCAAAGGATTGCACACCACAAGTCCTCTCATGGTTTGAAGACATCGCAAAGCACGAGGGTATTGCCTGCACAATAATACGCCATGAGGAAAATGTCGGCGCTGTCGTCGGAAGGAACCAAGCCATTGAGCTTTGCAAAGGTAACTTCGTCGTCTTCATGGATAACGATGTCATGGTGAAGGATAGATGGTGGCTATCAAAGCTTAAGGAAACGCTTTGCGCTGGCGAAAGGAGAGCCATCGTAAGTGGTAAACTGCTTTTCCCTTGGGAACCATACGCAATTGAATTTGCAGGTGGTGCAGTTAGCCCTAATGGAAGAGTTGGCTACTTAGGCAGAGGGAAAGAAAGGAATTCGCCACAATACAATGTTGAGCGCAAATGCCAGTGTGTCATTAGTGCTTGCATAATGCTGAAGCGAGAATTGTTTGATGATGTTGGAGTCCTTGATGAAGCATATAGCCCTGTCCAATACGAGGACATTGACTTATGCTACAGGGCAAGAGAAAAAGGTTGGGAAGTGTGGTTCACACCACGCGTTGAGATGTGGCACTTTGAGAATGTCACAACAGCAGCTTCCGCTGACTTGAAGTTTCGCTATTTAACAATTCGCAACGGGCTGATCTTCAAAAACCGCTGGCGACATATGTTCGCAAATGAAGGTGGACCACCAGATGAGGAATTGCGATGGGTCAACATACCAAAGAAAAGTGTTGAAGAAGTTTTTGGAGATGCACTCTGGAATGATGAAGCATTGATGCGCAAGCTTATTGAACTCTCTCAAGTCTAAAAAACATAATCACTAACTCAAAACAGTGGGAGAGTGAAAGGGAATGACGCGAGACGAGATAAAAGCCAGACTTAAAGAGATGCTCATTGAAAGACTCTTCTTGAACATAACACCAGACCAGATCCCAGATGATAAACCACTTATGGAAACGCTCGGAATTGACTCTGTAGCTCTCTTTGAAGTCGTGGTAGGGCTTGAAGACGAATTCGGTATCACTCTTGAAGAGTCAGAGTTTGACATCTCTCTCTTCAGCAACATCAACACAATGGCTCAGTTCGTTGAAACCAAACTCTCCTCTACATAAACACCCCCTCCTTGCCCCAACATGCCTTTCAATCCCACTATGGTGCGATTGCGAC
>Ga0197143_1000188_pt1:0-37500 | contig 73230 bp, 58 predicted proteins | sample GBS70_MetaG_FD_148603 | JGI IMG/M metagenome (GOLD analysis project Ga0197143, IMG submission 148603) | Sediment microbial communities from Great Boiling Springs, Gerlach, Nevada, United States - GBS 70_MetaG | ecosystem: Environmental > Aquatic > Thermal springs > Hot (42-90C) >...
GAAAGCCCGCAAATCTCCTCGGCTGTTTTCCCCCGTTGCAGAAGCTCTTCAGCAAATGCGGCGGCAATCCCGCCCGTGAGCACCAAGTGGTCGTAGAGTGAGACCCAGGGAACGCGGGTATCGGCCAAGAGGTAATCTGCCTGGCGCAGCGGTTCTGCGAATTCCGTCCTGAAAGCTTCTACACGCTGACGTAGACTCATCGCCTGCCCCCCATTTTAGAACACAAGGAATCCGGCTCCAAGGAATGTCCCCAACGAGGTCATCGAACTTCCCACCTTTGGAAACCACTGTACGCATCTCGATGGACCCCTCGCTCGAGAAGCCGTTCATAGCTTCTGTCGCTATGCCGCGCCAGCTCGCAAACGTAGATCGAACCCTTATCTTCGTAGTAAAAGACACGTTCATCCCGATGTCCTCGTGGAAAAACCCAGCAATCGGTATTACGCAGGATGTCGGAGCTGCTACGCCGGAGCTCGAGCACGCATAGCTTCCGTAGCGTTCGATCGAAAAGCTGTTGAATCCTCGGTTCGGCAGCCATATAGGTGGCTTGCGCTTTAGAAGATAGGTACACGGATGTTGGTTGCAGCTCCTCCAAACGGCTTCGGTAGGCTTCGTAGAACGCTTGCCCTGTTGGCGACAAGTACGTGTAGCCTTCTTCTTCCACAAGGAGGAGATGAATTTCCGGAGGCAGCCCTCTCAATCGGTCATCTACCTCCTTCGTAGTACGCAAATCGCCACTGACCCATTCGAAGAACTCTTCGTAATCGGCAAGGAGGGAGTAATCCCAGCTGATCGGGGTGGGAGGCATTTGGATGATGTCGCGGAAGGCTTCGTGAATGTAGAAAACAGGCACGTCAAAGAGCAGACCCACCAGTGTCGCATAGGCGATTTCTGCCTTGAACCCGCCTGTTGCATTGACCAGCACTTCGCGCCCCTGTCGCTTCTCATGGCGAATTCGGTCAATCATCATTGCTACCAGCGAACGCAACCCGCGCATTTTGAAACGGCTTTCAGTATAAGTTAGGTCAGGGACCTCCTGCAGGTCGGCTGAATAGCCATTGTTTTCATAATGTCGCCGTAGTGCCTGAGCGCACATCTTCCCGTCCTCTGTCTGTGAGTGCAGGAAAACGATGCGGTCATCCGCTTCCAGCAAGCGCGACAGCGAATTGGTTTCGGCGCTGGCGCGCTTCGGATCCGTATGCTGGAGATAGTTGGTGACTTCTTGCTCACTCAGCTCTTGGCGACCGAGATCCCGCCGAGCATTCGTGAGCAGCGATGTGCCTACGGTAACGAGGATTGTGCGCATATGCTCTCCTCTCCTTATTCAGCTCTCCGCAGATCTATAAGGCAGACCATCGTGACTGTGCCATCGTTTTGTTGCTGACTCACCGTCCCCCAGATAGGAGTACCTGGCGGAAGGTTTTTCAGGGTCTGAATACTGGAACAGGGAACAGGCTTATCTAAGCAGCCCTGCGCTAACAAGCAAACCTCTACGGGCTTGCTGGTGTTATCCATCACTTCAGCCGCATCTGCCTCATGCAACAGTTCTTTTAGGGCTCCAGGACGAGCAGACTGAGCTGTCTTATACCCATCGCCAGTCCCCAGTCCAACAAACGTCAGGGCCTTCATACGATCACCTCCACATCGCCAATGCATTTCACGCTGGGACCACCTTTGTTATCTTACCTGCCGGGGTTACAGCCATCACTTTCACCTTCACCTTCTTGCCCGGCGGGTGAGGATAGTAGGCGTGCTCAAAGGTGACCTCCTGGTTCAGTCCGCCGAGCAAGCGAACGGTGACCTTTCCGCCCTCGTTGGCGATGACCTCGGCGTCAATCTTGTCTCCTTGTTTGACCGCCGGTTGTGCCACCGGCTCAGGCGGCTTGGGTGAGACTTTCGCTTTCTGCTTCGCAGGAGGGACAGAAATCGGCGGCTTCTCGGACGCAGGCTTGGACGCCGGAGATGGAGCTTGAACCACAGGCCGCTTCTGTGAAGGGGTCTTCGCCAGTTCCTCTTTTCGCAGCTCCTCCATCTCTTCGATCGTCATTCGCCCCTCGGCAAAGTACCCATAGCCGCTGGCCGTTTTGCCACCGAAGCCGAGCTGTTCCAGCCCGCGCTCGAGCCACTCCTCGGCCCAGCGCAACGCCTCGCCGGATCGAGCAACGAGCGCGAACCGAAAAACAGGCCTCTCTTCCTCTCGATTTCCAATGCCGATAGTCAGAAAGTTCACCGGATTCGGACTCTGCCATTCGGTGGGCAGCTTGCTCTTTGGATCACGGTAGTAGTCCGGGAAGTGTGGATTCAGAATGTCCACTTCGAGTTTGGGCGGCGCAATGGCATAGGCATCGAAGAAAATGACATCCCCCTGTTGGTGCTCCTTCGCCTGGCGCTCGTCTTTCCTCTCGGAGCCAAAAACGAGCTTGATCTTTGTTGTATCTTGTCCTGTCAACTCGGCCCAGGCGCGGGCAACTCCTTTCAACCCGCTTCCCGGCAGATACGGAAAGCCATAGAGCGGGTGAAAGACGAATCCCACCTCCATCGGATGTGCGCCACCCAGTCCGGAGAGAATGCGCGCTTCCGCTCGCTTGCCGAAAACGCTCGTCGTGTAGCCGTGCTCCTCAAGCGACCGGATCATCTGAAGTTGTCGGTCGAGGAAAGCCTGATAGGCGTCCCAAGGGAAATTGCGCGCGAGAGCTTCGACTTGCTCAAGGAACCAGCCTTTGACGCTTCTCTCCCGCTTGCCCTCTCTGAACTTGGCCTCCAGCGTCCAGTTCTCATCCCAAATCCAGAGGAATTTGTTGAAGAGAAGTCCAATATTCTGCGCCTGTTGATAGATCGCTTCAGCGATAGCCCGGCTATCGCGAGGCAGGGGGAAGCAGGGATCGGGTGGGCTGCTCTGTTTCTTTTTCCCGTCGGGCATACTCACTCCTCTCCTTCCTCGGGCTCGGGCAAAACAGCTTCGGCGAAGCGACACACCCAGTGGAGATAGCTGAGAGCTTCCACCGTCGCCTGGCGATAGGTCTCGCTCGTGGTGTTGAAGATCCGTTCGATCAACGTTGATTGAGTGGCGTCGGCCCAGCGAATTTCGCGAAACAGCCAAGCCTGAAGGTGGGAATAGACAATCTCGTGGGGATCGTTCGCATCTCCCTTCCCTTTGGACTTGAGGAAGGCCAGAGCCTGCCCTAACCCGTTCGTCAGGATCATCACCGGCAGCTTCAAAACGAGGCCGCGATACTTTTTCTTCACATCCTGCGATTTTTTATCTACCTGCTGGACATGGTCCCACGCTGCCTTGGCGCGCTGTTGCTCTTTGGTTTGTCGAAAACTCGCGGTGCTAGCCATTGTGCTCTCCCTCCTTCGATGGCTCTTGTTTTTGCTCTTCGGCATAAAACCTGACGCTGACGATGCCCCGCCCAAGGGTCGCATCGCCGCCCAGTTGGAGGCGTTTGGCATCAATCTCGCGCAAAAAACTGAGCACGGACTTGACATCGGGCAGCTCGGCACGATCATCCTTCAGCGGGTCGTGGGCCAGAACAACAGAATACAGGAGCGAGTCCGCAGGCAAAGCTTCTTCATAGAAGAGGCCACCCCTGACCACCGTGCGCTTCTCGTTGTCAATCTTGATGCGCGCTTGCACTTCCGTGGAGAGCTTGACGAAGTCGCGGAAGGCATTGTCCGGCAACACCAGTAAACTCCTCTTGACTTTCTCCCGCCAGAACTCGTACTCGCCTCCCTTGGGAAACGCGTGTTGAGAAAGCCACTGAGCAATCTCAAACACTTCTTGCTTCGGTTCAAATCCAAACGCATACTCTTCGAGCAGAACCTGGAGAACCTTGTCGCCGTCCGCCACATCGCACCCCTCATGCACTCCCAGTACGGTTTGATCGTCTGGCGGTCTGGGTACAGTCCAATTCACGGGAACTCTGGCAACATGCGCATCGCGGCGGAAGCGCTCGAGCGCTGTTGGCGACGTGCAGTAGGCGAAGATCCCTTTGAGCGAGCGCACGGGAAAGAGCAGAATCCGCGCATCGGTGAACGTGATGGCAGCCGCGAATCCGCTCTCTTCCGATCCGATCTTGTCGGGGCCGAATGTGAGCTCGATCTTGCGCCTGTGCGCATGGTCTTGGAATTCGAACCATTCGCGCACGGCGCCTTTGATGCCGGACGCCTGAATCATCGGAAAGTCGGTGTACTTTTCTCGCTGAATGGGCAGATCAACGACGCCGAGGCTCGTGCCACTGCCGGCATGAAGCGAAGTTTCGGTGTAAAGAAACATCAAGGTGGCTTTCTTGAACATACTCACCATGCTCCTATCACAGAGTACCCGAACCCCTGTTTAGCGGTTTCGGGAAAGGTCTCCAAATTTTCGGAGACGGATTTCTCGTGGAAGGCCTCGAGAGCGGCGATCGCATCGCCCTCCAAAAGCTCGAAGAAGTAGGCACTCCCGGCAGGCACAAGACGATGAACGGGTTTGGGGTGCTGCTTGACCAGATCGAATCCACCGATGCCGACGGGCTTTCCGAGAGCTACGGCGACAAGTTTGACGCGCACGTTGCCGCGAGAGCCTTCAAGCGTTCGCTCCTCGATCCATTTGGGGCGCCAGCCATGCGAAAAGAGGGCGGGAGTTGTGAGCACCAGTTTAAATCGCCGGCGTTCTTCGATTCGCTGCTTGATCTTCTCCAGTCTCAGAACGGATACCTGCGCCGGCCGATAATGAGCCGGACGGCGATCCCCACCGAGAGCGAGCGTTCCAAAATCGGGAAGAAGCTTCGTTCCTTCGATTTCGACAAAAAAGCCGACACCGGGCTTTAACCGCAGGTACTCGACGCTGTAGAGCAACCCTTCGCGCACCGACCGGCGAGCGCGATCCCGTGCGATGCCCGTTCTCTCTTCCCGCGTGAAGATCAGCTTCCCGACTTGATCTCCGGCGATGACCTCGCCAGGTGCGAAGAACGAATCGGGCGAATGAGCCTCGTCCTCTAAATACCTCTGCATTCCTTTCTCGGTCAGCCATCCCGTGGCGGCTTCCAGATGCACGTCTTTCGCGAGCCAAAGAGGGCGCAACCCCGGAGGAAGATTCGTGCGGACCGGAAACTGATCGGCCGGTTTCAAGAGCACATAGTGTTCCGTGCCTTTGACCACCGCCACATCGTTCGGCATGGGATAAAGTAATTCCACCGAAGTCGCGTGCTGAGGAGAATCCACCGGCTCCCCCTTGCGCGCCACGAGAAGGCGGCGAAGCTCAAGCGAACCAAAACGTGCCGGCGAGCCGATCTCCTCGGTCAGATCAGGTGGCACATCCGTGCTGTCGTTGAAGGCCTCGAAGCGACCGAAGCGCTGGCTCAACAGGTGAGACCGTATCGCCGCATAGACGGTTGACGGCGGAGGAGGAAAGACGCTGCGCGCCAGATGATCTTCTCCCCCCGTGAACGGCTTGGCGTCACGGAAAAGCAGCACATCGAGCGGTTCGATGAAGATCGCCTTACTCATCGGTTCTCCTCCCGACCCAGGAACACGGCGAGGTCTAAAAACCGGGCGAGATCGTCAAGAGCTATTCCGGACTCGAAAAGCCTCAAGAGCCCGTCATCAAGAAGACGGCGGCTCAGCTCGCTTTTTTCGTCCTTTGACAAACGCCCGCTGAGATGACGTTCGAGCAGGCGATGCGCCTCTTTCCCGATGGCTTCTTTCGGAAGGTCTTGGAGCGCCCAGGTCTCTTCCTGGAAGACATAAGCAAATCTCGGTGACACATCGTCTTTCGCAAAAGCATCGCGCCAGCAGATGAGGCACTCGAGCGTATCAACGCGCACAGATCCATCTTCTGCGTAATACCACTTGGCGCCAAAGGACTCGTGGCCGCCAGACCGCTTCATGAGCGCGATGGAGAAAGCATTTCGGCCCAGCGCTTCTTTCGCTCGCTTTTCTTCCGAGCGCGCAGCGTTGAGCGTTTGACCGAGGTCTTGCATGTGATGGGCGATGGCCACGCCCATGCTGGCTGTGGCCTTCATGCCCATCGTGAGTTGAAAGCCCGTCTCCGTTCGAGCGAATCCAGAACCGCCAACCCAATCAATGCGGTTTTCATCGCCCGTGAGAGCGCCCGTGAAGAAGGCTCGCAGCTTTCGCATCACCTCGGGCAAATCGCGAAGCGAGACGAAGGCCATCACATCATCGCCGCCGGCGTAGATCAACCTGCCGAGATGCTCCTCTTCGACGATCATCCGGGCCGTCCGAAGCGAATAATCGCGCAGAGCCTTACTGATGGCCAAATGCAGCGATGGGGTAAGCGGACGCTGGGTTTCTCCAAGTGAGTGCCACTCAGCTTCCCGCCTCAATGCGTCCCACACATGTGGGTGCAAAATCTCTTGCAGTTGCGGAGCGAACTCGCCGGCGAGCCATCTGCCCATCTGATCACCATCCATCACAATGACGGCGTAGTACCGCGACGGCGCACCGAGACCATGCTTCTTTGCCGCCTCGAGGAGCTCCGCTCTCGCCCGTAACGTTGCGTCCAAATCATCCTTGGAGATGTCCACTAGCTCGCGTTGAAGATCCCGCTTATTGAAAGACTCCTCGAAGAGCCAATCTCCATCCAATCGAGCGAACTTCCAGGCAAGATCACGAATGGAGGCTCCGTACTTGCCGGCGCTATTGCAAAGCTGTTTGGTTTGCTCCAAAGGAGCACTTTTGGCTCTCTCCTTGAGCAGAAGATAGACACGATCCGTATATTGCTGAACCTTGCTCACCAGTTCCGGTTTTGAGAGAGCCTCTATGATGCGCCCTTTGAACGCCGCTGTGGCCACCGTGCTGGTTGAGGGAAAAGAAGTTTCGATCTCCCACCCCAATCCGCCTTCATCTTTGGGGGCTTTGAAATAATAAGCCGCCGCCAGACGTTTCGTCAGCGCGATAGCGCTCAATCGCTCGCCGCTGCGAAGGAGCGGGAGCCGCGGAAGCATTCGCTTGCTCCAAAACTCGCGGAGCTCGCCGAAATCCGTATGCTCGGCAAGATGCACTGGCTCCAGCTCGGCGAGCATTGTGCATTTGAAATGCGGCTCGACCTGTTGGGCGAAATCTCGCGTTGCCTTTCGACTGCCCAGACACCGCTCGGTAAGCGCATAGAGTTTGCTGTAGCAAGTGCCGATGTTCGGCGAATAACCTACCCGTTCGTACTGCGCTAGCAGCGCATCAAACTCCCATGGTTCTTGTGGCGCACACCACGCCTTGTAAGTCTTGCTGAACCGCGTGTGGTCGTCATCCCACGGAAGCACAGCCCAATAGATCTCCAGGAAGTTCTCAACTTGTCGCTGCCATATCTGATCCCACTCGGCGTCCGGCGTGATGCCGGCTTCTTGTTCCACGCGCCGCTTCACTGTGAAGCAGATCGTCTTGAATACCGCCTGGACTTTCTTCGCAGCCTCATGAGCCACTTCCACAGCTCCCTCCACCGGCAGGATGGCCAGGAAGCGATTGGGCAGCGTCGGAGAAGAAAGTGCGTCCACGCTTGGCGCGTTAGTAAATTTCAAACCTTTGTCTTCCTTCAACCAGAGATCACAAAACGGCTGCCCACAGAGATCAGGGAAAATGATCGCGTCTGGTCCCCAGGCTTCGGCGACCACTTTCATCGCCTGCCAGGAGAGATACGAGAGCAGATAACTGCCGGCCCAGAGGTCTTGCGTCTTTCGCGCCGCGGCGATGAAGCTTTGGACCGGACCGAGGGCAAACAGGAGAAATGCCGGTTTGGGCAAAGCCGCAGCGATGGCTGACGTCACGCGGCGATGCTCCCAGATGGAATGATCGGGCACACGGGTATCCGCCGGAAGCACTTCCCAAAGTTGCCCCATTCCATCTTCCTTCCGCTTGGCTTGGAGCAGCGGAAGCAGTTCGCGCCAGAGCGAGAGATAGAGCTTCTCCCGATCATCGCCATAAGCCTCCCGCAACCTGCCGAGTACATCGTCAACGGAAGTCATCACCCGGCGATGATCCACCATCGCGAGCGATTGAATGGGAAAGTGCCTGCCGGAGAGCGGATGGATGATCACTGGACTCTGTGGCCAATCCGTGGGAAATCCTCTCAGACTCACTCGGTCCGCTGCCGAGGCGATGCGATCGGCGAGTCTGACCTCCTCCGGGATCAAGCCATCAAGCCCAAGCTTCTCCACTAACTCCTTGGCTCGCCCTTCATGCCCGCCGGTGATCGCGCGCCCTAAGATCAGGGCCTTCTCTGGCGGGTCATGTAATAGGGCTTTGATCTTGCGGAGTAAGATGTCTTCTCTCATAGCCAATCCCTCACCTCAAAATAGCCCCCGAACTGGCTGCGGAACCCCTGAATCAGGCTCTGTTGAACGGCAGTGCGCGGTGGAGCTGGATACTGCGGCTTCTGTTTTGCCCCCTTAGATTGGTCTCTGATCTTGAGCTTCTCACCGCTCGGCAAGAAAGATGATTTCAGGTAGACAAGAACCAGGGATATTTTTCGACCGCTCAGCTTGAGGAAGCGAAAGAGAAGCGGAGAGGCCCGCCGAGTGAAGTGCTCGGTTTCTACCATCGCTTGCTTATCCGGCGCCGAGCGATAGCGAAACTGCAACGGCAATCCGAATGCCGGTCTTTCCAAATCGGGTGAACGACCAGCACGCAAGTAATCGTCGAGCACAGAGGGAAAGTCAGGCTTACGCTTATGCCGAAACTGTTGGAACTTCTTCCCCACATCTTCCATCGCAGCCAGCGCGTCACCCCAAGTGTTCTGAATGACCCACACGTCCGCGTGGTTCGGATGAAGGGCGGGAAACTCGATGGCGCCTGTTGGAGTGCTCGGAGCGAGCGAGTTAAGGCGAGCGACGAGACTGCACACGGTCTTCAATCCTTTTTCGAGGTGATCTTTCAAAGCTTCAGGAGCAGTGACGTCATTGAGCGTAAAGCTCGGAAGGGTCTGTAGGAGGTTCTCATCGTCTTTGATCCCCGCCACCTGAACATTTCCGCCGCCGCGTCGGGCGCGTGTCCCCAGCCCTCCGAAATGCGTCCAGCACCAGAGAGCACAAGCCGCGAGTTTCAAAACTTTCTCGGCCTCTTTGCTGAAGCAGGAGAGTTCTAGCGTAAAGGTCGTCCCTATATCGGCGTAAGGACGTTCGTTTCCGCCAAGCTGAGTGGAATAGAGGAGATACGTGAGCCCGGGGCGACGCGTCTCCTTCTTCGCCCTGTCATACCCCAGATCAAGTTCATTGTTTTGCTTGACTCGCCCGCCGGCCCATCGAACATCTCTCACTCTCACAATCAGAGGAGATCCTCGCTCTTCCTTCCCGAAGACCTGGCTCTCCAGTTCGTGCAGTCGGCTCGATTGAGTGACGCCTAACCCGCCCAGGAGCGCGCGATACCAATAGCGCAGGTGGCCTCGGATGCTGGCGGCGCGAAGTTCGACCGCGCTCTGGTCAGTGCCCGACAGAAAAAGTGGCGTGATTGTTTCGAGCGTAAAAATCAGCTTTTTCATCTTCGCCTCCACGAGGATCTGACTTTACCAACGTCGGCCCAGATTTCATATAACCGGCAAGATTGCAGCAATCCTTCAATTTCTTGGTGGCTCGGCCACAAGTTTGCCGAAAAAACCCTCCTGAGCTGCTTGTGCCTGGACACCATCTGGCCTCTCGGAGTCGGCATGACGGCAATTTCTCACCCATCCGTCTCCCGATCGGCAGGGAGACCAAAGGTGAGGCCACTCCGGAAGAGCTTCGCTCACCGAAGATCGGTGTTGATCTTGTGAGAAGCCCCCCAAGATGACTCCGAAACCCTGATCTCATACTTCCCTAAACCGAAGGTGGTGGCAGTACCGATGTGCAGGAGTTCGCCGACGATGAGAAGCGGGAGGAAGAGGGAGCGATCCTGCTCATTCAGCTCGTATTCGATATCGCCCACGACGCCGCCCAATCGCATCTTCGTTCGCTGTCGGTGCGAATACCGTTCCCAATCGCGCCAGGCGAGAGTTTGACGGATCGTCGGAATGCCGCGGGCGCGTTCGATCCACGGATGGGGATCGAACGGAGGGGCGTTCTCCCCATGCACGAGCGCAAGCTGCCAGAGTCGCCGCAGCACGTTCCGCACAAGGAGATCAAAAGGCAGGTCATCTTGCAGATCTCCGTCAACGCGCACGCGTGCGGGCGTCAGTATACGAAGTCGAACACGATTCGATACGTGACGGTCGAGCTGGAGCTGTCGCTCTCGGATGAAGGCCTCTAGAGGTACGGCCTCCACGTTCCAGGTGATACGACCGGAGGAGCTGTCATAGATCGTGATGCTGCGATGGCGCGATTCTCCCCCGGGATCTCCTGAGCGCGCAAGAGCTCCGGAGACCTTCCGAGCGAAGACGGCGTCAAGCGCGAAGCGAGCGCGTCCTCGTCCGAGCCCTCGGCGTCCGGCTTGCTCGACGGCCAGGATCAGATACGGCAGATACGTGAGAGCCCGTCCCAGGAGCAAGAGGCCGAAGGTCAACGTCTCACCCGGCGCATAGTGCTCCTTCTCCTCAAGGGGAGGCTCCAGCACATACGGATGCGGCGCCGTACGCTGTCCACGAAACGCGGGCACTTCAGCTGGCGGCGGCGTCTCGAACACATAGGGATAGCTGCACGTCGAGCGCACCAGGCAACATTCGCAGTCCCCGTCAGCTCGAATGCACACAGCGCGTTTGAACGCCCCTCCCAAGGCGCCACGTATGGTCGAGCCTTTGAAGCGTGGAAGATGAGCGTCCTCCTCCGCGCGCCAGTGAAACTCGAAGACGCCCAGGCGCAGCGCTTGAGCGACATTCATGATGTCCGACGGCGATGGCCTCGACATGTCTGGACCTCCGGAAACGCCGCACAGCATCCATCAGGGGATCCGCTCGAGCAAGGACTACGCGCTTGCGTGAGTTCCGCGACTCATCTCGCAGGCTCTTGAAGATCTCGCCCCGTCGGAAAGGCACTAATGGTCACCACCTCACCACGTCGCGAGGTGGCACTCCTAATTTTATGAGAGACACTATGGCACGTCAACGATTTTCTTTCCCCCATTTGACGCTTGAGGACGGGAGCCAGTATGATCACGCTCTCAAGCGACGGAGGAAGGCGGGCATGAAGGAGGAATCCACACGCGCGCAGGATCTCCTTTGGCGGAAAGCGGGTTCCTGTGTGATGGCGGTGCTCTTTGTCACGACGCTTGGTCTCAACAGTTTCGAGCCGCTCGTGCCGCTTCGCTTCGAAGTGACAGTCGCTCCCGGACGACTTGATACCCCGCAAACGGGACGGCTGCTTCTGGTCATCAGCTCGCGTCCGGAGCCAGAACCTCGTTTCATCCTTGGCCGCCCCGAGCAGAGAGGAGTCTTTGTCTTTGGACGCGATGTTCGAGCTTTCGGACCCGGACGCCGCGCCATTGTGGATGATGCAGCGATCGGCGTGCCCGTCGAGCGCCTCTCGCAGATTCCGGCCGGTGAATATTTCGTCCAAGCCGTCTTCATGTGGAATCCGGACATTCGGCGTCCGGATGCGCCCGGTAACCTCTACAGCCGCGTCCAACGCATCCGGCTCGACCCGGCGCGCGGAGGCGTCGTGCGGCTCGAGCTGACAGAGGTGACTCCCGAGGAATCGCCTCCGGAGACCAAGTACGTGAAGTTCGTAACACTTCGGTCCGAGCGGCTCAGTGCATTCCACGGTCGGCCTATTGTTTTGCGAGCCGGCGTGATCCTGCCGCGCGATTACGACCGCGAGCCCGAGCGTCGCTATCCCCTGCGCGTGCACATCGGAGGCTATGGAGCGCGCTCGACGAACGTGCTTCGTCTGATGGCCGAAGGCTCGGAATTCCGGCGCGTATGGCTCGCTGACGACACCCCCCGGATGATCTTTCTGCATCTGGATGGCGCTGGCCCCTATGGTGATCCGTACTATGTGAACTCAGCCAATAATGGTCCCTACGGAGATGCGCTCGTTCAGGAGCTGATCCCTTATGTGGAGCGAAAGTTTCGCGCGATCGGTGCGCCGGAGGCGCGTGTGCTCGATGGCGGCTCGACCGGAGGATGGGTCGCGCTCGCGCTGCAGATCTTCTATCCCGACGTCTTCAACGGCGCTTGGGCCTTCTGTCCCGATAGCGTGGACTTTCGCGCCTTTCAGCTCATCAACATCTACGAGGATGAGAATGCGTATGTGAACCGATATGGGTTCGAGCGACCGAGCGCGCGCGATCTGCAGGGTGATGTGCGCTTCACCATACGGCATGAGTGCCAGGTGGAGAACGTCCTCGGTCTCGGCGACAGCTACACCATGTCCGGTGGACAGTGGGGGGCATGGAACGCCGTCTACGGCCCGCGCGGCTCGGACGGACGTCCTGTTCCCCTGTGGGATCCGAAGACAGGAGTGATCCGCCGCGAAGCGGTCGAGCATTGGAAGCAGTATGACTTGCGTCTCGTTCTGGAGCAGAACTGGCCGACGCTCGGCCCGAAGCTACGGGGGAAACTCCGGATCTGGATGGGGGAAGCCGACGATTACTTCCTCAACAATGCCGTCTACCTGCTGGAAGAATTCTTGGCGCGAGCGGCCCCCCCGGCGGAAGCGCGAATCGTCTATGGACCGCGTCGCGGCCATTGCTGGCGCGGGATAAGTGAACGCCAGCTCATGATGGAGATGGCCGATGCCATTGCGCGCGCGAAGACCCGTTCCGTTGACAGGCCTCCTGTTTCTATGCCATCACTAACTGTTCGCGGCCGATCCGAAAGCGCCCTTCGAGGGGCCGCATTCAACTCCAGGAGGCGAGGAGAAGGACGATGAGACCACTGACCGAGATGAAGTGCGAAGCATGTCGCGGCGACGTCCCTCCGCTCAGCGATGAGGAAATCGCGGCGCTCGCTCCGCAAGTGCCGGAGTGGAGGATCGTCGAGCGCGAAGGGATCAAACGGCTGGAACGCGCGTTTCGGTTCACGGACTTCGCCGAAGCGCTCGCTTTCACGAACAAAGTCGGAGCGCTGGCCGAGGCCGAGGATCATCATCCGGCGATCGTGACCGAGTGGGGGCGCGTCACCGTCACCTGGTGGACGCATAAGATTCGCGGACTGCACCTCAATGACTTCATCATGGCGGCGAAGACGGACCAACTTTATGCCGAAGAGCTCTCACCACGTACGGAGTGAGGACGAGCACTCCGCGCGCGGGGTGCTCGGATGAGGAACTTGGAGCGGATCGAACGGATGCGCGTCATGCCGGAAGGGAGAGTGTCATGGAGCGATTTCAGGGGAAGGCGCTCTCTTGGGAAGCAGCCGAGGGCATCGTCGAGCTGGCACTGCACAAGGAGCCGTGTAATGAGATCGGCTCGCTGATGTTGGAGGAGCTGGAGCAATTCGCCCGTGCGCTCGATGCGCTGGCCGAGCGAGCCCATGTTCTCATCCTGTACAGCACGCTGCGATGCGGCTTCAGCGCCGGCGCCGATCTCCGCGAACTCTATGAGCGCGCGCGCGATCTGGACACGGCGGCGCGCGTGGCCGGCGTGCGCGCCTTCCTGGAGCGCATTCACAGCGTCCTCACTCTTCTGGACGCGACGCCGCTTGTGACGATCGCGGCTGTACACGGTGTGACGTTCGGCGGAGGATTGGAGATCGCCCTCGCCTGCGATCTCATCATCGCGGACAAGATGACGCGCTTTGGCTTCCCAGAGCTGCGCTTGGGCTTGATCCCTGGCTTCGGAGGCATTCCGCGCCTGAAACGCGAAGTCGGCAATGGCGTCGTGCGCGATCTTCTGCTCACCGGGCGCACGGTGAATGCGACGCGCGCGCACGCTGTGGGTTTGGTGAGTCAGCTCGCGGCCGAGGGTCAAGCGCTTCTCGTTGCACGCGCGACGGCGGCTCAGATGGCGAAATTCGACACGGCAGCCCGTCAGACGGCGAAGCGCTTCATCAAGCCCATCCCCTTCGACGAGCTGCGTCAAGAGATTGAGCTTTTCTGCGAGCTGTTCGCGAGGCCTGAGGTAATGGAGAATCTCCGACGCTTCGTCGAGAGTCGAAGCCCGTTCCCCTATCTGCCCTGATGACCTCACCCCCGCTCCAGATGGGCGAGAGCGCGGGCAGCGACGATCTGTCCGATGCGCAACGCCGCTGTCGCCGCGGGCGAGGGCGCGTTGAGGACGTGCACCATGCGCTCGGCTTCCAGCAGGTGAAAATCGTCCAGGAGCCGCCCTGAGGGATCAACCGCTTGAGCGCGTACGCCGGAAGGGGCCGGACGCAAATCCTGCTCCCGAACGTCGGGGACGAGCCGCTGAAGAGCGCGAGCGAACGCGCGCCGACTGAACGAGAGCACCATCTCCCGAAGACCCGCGCGCCCGTATCGGACGATTAAGCGCCAGAATCCGGAGAAAACGAACATCTCTCCGACGTCCCTCATCGAGATACCCCACCGCGTATACCCCTCGCGCTTGAACGCGAGAACGGCATTCGGACCGGCCTCGACGCGCCCTGTCACGCGGCGGGTGAGGTGGACGCCGAGAAATGGCAGCTCCGGATCGGGGACCGGATAGATGAGGTTCCTCACAAGGAATCTCCGTTCGGGGATCAACTCGTAGTATTCCCCCCGAAACGGAATGATGCGCACTGGGGGAGAGAGGCCGCATAATCGCGCCACGCGATCAGCGTGGAGTCCCGCGCATCCGACCAGGACGCGACAGGCGACGTCGCCCGCCGTCGTTTCCACAATGATCTCACGACCTACGCGACGCACGCCGAGAGCGCGAGCACCGGTCCGAATCGTTCCGCCGCTCCCGCTGATCACGCGGGCGAGTGCCTGAGCAACGAGCGCGTAATCGGTGATCCCGGTCTCCGGGACCCAGAGTGCGGCCAGACCCCGGGCATGCGGTTCGTACTCGGGAATCTCCTCGGCGCGCAGCCATCGAAGACCGCGCAACCCGTTTATGTGGCCGCGCCGCTCCAAGTCGGCCAAGATGGGAAGTTCGGATGCCGATGTCGCGACGACCAGCTTCCCACATTGCTCGTAAGGGATCTGATGCTCCTCTAGAAAACGAGAGAGCGCATGACGCCCTTCGACGCAGGTTCGCGCTTTCAGCGAGCCAGGACGATAATAAAGACCGGAGTGAATGACTCCACTGTTGCGCCCACTTTGATGCGCCGCCACATGAGGTTCAGCCTCGAGAACGATGAGAGCGTGTCGGGGCGCGCTCTCCTGAAGGGCCCGCGCTGTCGCTAGCCCTATGAGGCCACCGCCGATGATGGCCACATCATATGGCCGCGCACCCACGTCTTACGACTTCCTCAAAAGGTGGCGAAGAGCGCCTTCCAGATCCGGGTACTGGAAGACGAATCCTGAAGCGAGAAGTCGCATCGGCTCGACCCGCTGGCTGGTGAGCAACAACTCCTCGCCCATCTGCCCGAAGAGCAAGCGCACCAACGCAGCCGGCATCGGCAGAAGCGTCGGACGGCCTAGGACGCGTCCAAGCGTGCGCGTGAACTCCCGATTGGTGACCGGATCGGGAGCGACGACATTGACGGGTCCACGTATGGTCTCCGTGAGGAGCGCATGCTGAATGGCACGCACGACGTCATCGAGGGCGATCCAGCTCCAATACTGCTGCCCGGAACCGATATACCCTCCCAGACCGAGCCGAAAGGGGGGGAGCATTTGGGCTAGCGCCCCACCGCGCGGGCTCAGTACAATGCCGAAGCGAAGGATCGCGACGCGAATGCCTCGCTGAGCCGCGGGTTCTGTCGCCGCTTCCCATTGCACAGCGACATCGGCAAGGAATCCTCGCCCGGGCGGGCTCTCTTCACGCAAGATCTCCGTGCCGCGATCCCCGTAATAGCCAATAGCCGATGCTGAGACCAATACCGCCGGTGGTCGTTCCAGTCGGGCGAGCGCTTCGCAAAGCAACCGCGTGCCTCGGACCCGGCTGTCTCGAATGCGAGCCTTCTTCTCTGCCGTCCAGCGTCCGGCGATATTCTCCCCCGCTAGGTGAACGACGGCTTCTATGCCTTCCAACTCCGCGGGTTCGATCTTCCCAGCCTCTGGATCCCAGAGCACGACCTTCTCCTCAGCGCGCAATGGGGTGCGCGCAAGCCGTATGACGTCATGCCCAGCAGCGCGCAAAAAGGGAACCAGCGCCGATCCGATGAGGCCTGTAGAACCGGTCACGAGAACACGCATCCTCGTCCTCCATGTGATTCACCACACCGCATTGCCTCTACGCCCCACACGATCAGTGCGAACCGAATGGGGACGTTCCTCAAGCGACGGTCCCAAGGATGACACACGTCGTCGCCATTTGTCAATAGGCCGGGATTCCCCACGTCCGGCATATTCTCCGGGCATGAGATCAACAGGGACATGACATCTCCATTCTCACTGGGGCGCAGACCGAAGCGCGTTCTCGCGAAGGACGCTCGGGATCTTCTCGCACGGATGATCAGCATTGAGAGAGGGATCGCCGGTGTCGGTGCAGGGCGAAGCCCACCAGGACGTTCCGTCCTGGCGGGCTGCCGCTTTATTCCCTTCGAACGACGATCGAACGAGCGGCGTGAGCGATGGGTTCGAAGTTCTCCGGGACGACATTCGTCGCCACGTATACGGCTTTCTTCCGCGTGTACACAATCACCGTGTTAGCTGCTCTGAGATCCACCCGGTATTTTTGAAGGGTGGAATCATTCGTTCCGTCGGGCAAGTAGGTCAGCGGGATCGTGAGCCGACGTTCGGCGGCGAGGCGTTTCAGCCGATCCGCGATCTCGGGACCGGCGATGTAGACCACAAAACCTCGCAACCCTTGATCCTGATGAGCAGCGACGAGCCGATCAATCTTCTCGACCAACCTGGCCGAGGCCTCGCTCTCGTCCTTGATGAAGGCCAGGACGACAGGAGCGAGAGCGTAGTTTCAGACATAGCAGAGTTTCTTCCCCTTATTCGGTCCGGTCACATCCACGACATCGAAGGCCGGCGTCGTGTCGCCGACCTGAAAGCCCGCTCGATTTTGGGCGCGTTCCAGCGAGGGCATCACGCCGAGCGCCATGACGCTCACGGCGATGATCCAGGCTCTTTTCATATCTCATCCTCCTTGCACGCGTCAGATTCTGGCCGCACAGAAGCGAGAGGCCTCGAAGGCTCGTTCGCACACTCAGCTTCGGTGGCCAGCTGTAGCCTTGGCACGCAACCGCTGCATGTTTTCATGCTACAATATCTCCCCGTGCTCGCGCAAGGAGGGCTCTTTCATGCTCGTGCGGCGGAGAGAGCGCTGACGCCCATTGCGCTCCTTCTCGTCCTTCTCCCGTACGGGATCCATGTGGGGACGCCCGCGCTGTGGGATGCCAATGAAGCGTTCTACGTCGAAGGACCGCGCGAGATGCAAGAAGCCGGCGATTGGCTCACGCCCCGATTCAATTTCGCGGAGAAGTTAAACAAACCGATCCTCCCCTACTGGCTCGTCTTGCTCTCCTTCAGCGTCTTCGGCGTGAGCGAGTGGGCGGAGCGCGTGGTGATCCTCGCGAGCATCGTTGCGACGGTCTTGGTGACCTATTGGCTTGGCCTTCTGCTCTTTGATCGGCGAATCGCCCTTTGGGGAGCGCTCATTGTAGCGACCAGTCCGAAAGTCATCATGGTGGCGCGGCGCTCACTCATTGATGCCCTGCTCACAGCGATGATCGCAACGGCGATCTATGGTCTCCTCTCCGGATGGTGTCGCCGGAATCGCGCCCGTTTTGTGCTCGGATATGCGGCGCTGGGGGCAGGCGTGCTCACGAAAGGTCTGATCGGGGTGGTCCTCCCCGCGGGAGCGTTTGCATCCTATCTGCTTCTCACGCGTCGGATCGCAGCGCTTCGGCACCTCCGTCTCGGGCTTGGCGCGCTCATCAGTCTGGGGATCGCCGCACCTTGGTTCGCCGTCATGACGTGGCGAGAAGGAGGGGATTACCTCCGTTCCTTCTTCATCGGGGAGCATGTCAGCCGATATCTGCACGGGACACATGGCGCGCGACGACCCTTTTGGTATTACCTGCCGACGCTTCTTGGGGAGTTCGCGCCCTGGTCGTTCTTTCTCCCGCTCGCCATCACGGTGGCGTGGAGGAGTGTGCGATCCAACTGCTGCGATCACGGAGGGGAGAGCTCGTCGCTGCTCTCACGCAGGGATGGTTTGGTTTTTCTGATCGCCTGGTTTCTCTTCGGATTCGTATTCTTCAGCCTCTCCGCAGCTAAGCAGAACGAGTATTTGCTTCCGCTCTATCCGGCTGCAGCGCTACTGATCGCCCATCTCTTTGTCGCGCTCTCGTCGGCGGCCCGTATGCGTCTGCGCCTATGGTTCCTTTTCACTGTCGGCAGCCTCTCGGTCGCACTTCTCATAGTGGCTCTCTTTCTCTTTCATGCTGCTCGGACGCTCTTTCCGAACCAGGTACTGGCCTATCTGCCGGCGTTTGTGCTCACTGCCGCGGTGCTCGGCCTGGTCTGGGGGGGATGGCGCCAGCGCCCGAGCTATGTCTTCGGCATACTTGTGGCCACGATCGCGGGGCTTCACGCCATGTGGGCCGGACTTCTCCCGGAGATCGAGCGATATCGTCCGGTGCGCCCTCTGGCCGAACGGATTCGCCAGGAGGCCGCGCCGGAAGACCTCGTGGGATATTACCGGTACACGGCCCCGAGCCTGTGCTACTACACGAGGCGAAAGATCTTCGAGGCCTTCACTCCGGAAGAACTCCACACGCTCCTTCGCTCGGGGAAGCGCGTCTTCTGCGTGATGCGCGAGCACGACGCGCGCGAGCTGAGCATGCGATATGGACTTCCGCTCCGAACTCTGGAGTGTCGGCCCTCGCTCTTCCCTCTGCGGATGCGGGAGCTTCGGCGTCTGCGTCGTCCGGAGGATCTCGAGCGCGTCTGCGTGGTGACCAATCGGTGAGGATCTACAAGCAGCGCGAAATTTGCTAAAGGCATCCGAGGGAGTGTACATTACAAGCGGGATGCCTCTCGTGGGGCGTACGATGTGCAGGAGGGCTCTCGAGGGGAGACGAAGGTGAGTTCGCCCTCCTCCGTCAATGGGCTTGTAAGGCGAGCGATCCGAGATCAGACGGAGGGGGCTCAAAGGAAAGAGGAGAGCGATGGAAGACAAAAGCGAAGTGCTCGCATTGCCGGTTCTCCCGTTGAAGAACGTTGTGCTCTTCCCGCACATGACGATGCCGCTGTCGGTGGGACGTCCGATCTCAATCGCAGCGGTGGAAGCCGCGCTCTCCAGCGAAGAGAAGCTCATGGTCGTGGTCGCGCAGCGGGATCCGAACATAGAAGAACCCAAGCCCGAGGATCTGTTCTCCATCGGGACGAAATCGGCTATTCGGCGGATGACGCGCGCGCAGGATGGGACACTGCAGGTGCTCATGCAAGGGCTGGAGCGCGTGGTCCTCCTGAAGATGGAGCAGATGGCGCCGTACATGCGGGCGCGCGTCAGCCCGCTGCCCATTTTGGAAGAGAACCCTGTCGAGGTCGAAGCCTTGCACCGAGCGATCCTCGATCAGGTCTCCAAGGCTTTGAGTCTGCTTCCGCAAGTTCCTGAAGAGCTGCATGCGGCGTTCGCGCAGACGGATGATCCCGTGCGTTTGGCGTACCTACTGGCCACGATCCTGAATCTGGATCTGCCGGCGCTGCAATCCCTGCTGGAGGCGCGGACCAAGAACGATCTGCTCCGCTCGCTCTTCAAGCATCTCACGCACGAGGTTCAGGTCTTGGAGCTGCGCCATAAGATCGCCAGTCAAGCGCAGCAAGAGATGACGCGCGAACAGCGCGAGTATTTCCTCCGCCAACAGTTGCGGGCCATTCAGCGGGAATTGGGAGAGATTGATCCGCATCACGCGGAGGCGAATCTCTTGCGCGAACGCTTGGAACAGGCCGGACTGCCCGAATTCGTGCGGAAGGAAGCCGAACGCGAGCTGAATCGGTTGGAGAAGCTGCCCAGCATGGCTCCGGATTATCACGTCATTCGCACGTACCTGGAGCTGATCCTGGAGTTGCCGTGGAATCGGCAGACCGAAGACAACCTCGATCTGGCGAACGTCCGGCGCGTTCTGGATGAGGATCACTATGGGTTGGAGGATGTCAAGCATCGTATCCTCGAACATCTGGCCGTCTTGAAGCTGAACCCTGAGGCGAAGGCACCCATCCTCTGCTTTGTCGGACCACCGGGTGTGGGGAAGACAAGCTTAGGGCAATCCATCGCCCGCGCACTCGGGCGGAAGTTCGAGCGCTTGAGCCTCGGCGGGCTGCATGATGAGGCTGAGTTGCGCGGCCATCGGCGCACCTACATTGGCGCTATGCCCGGACGCATCATCCAAGCGATCCGCCGCGCCGGAGTCAAAAATCCGCTGCTCATGCTCGACGAGGTGGACAAAATCGGACGGGATTTCCGCGGTGATCCGGCAGCGGCGCTCCTGGAGATCCTCGATCCGGAGCAGAACCACTCGTTCCGCGATAACTATCTCGATCTGCCTTTCGATCTCTCCAAGGTCTTCTTCATCACGACGGCGAATACGCTGGACACGATTCCACGTCCGCTGCTCGATCGAATGGAAGTCCTGCGACTGCCCGGCTATAGCGAGGAAGAGAAGGTAGAGATCGCTCGACGCCACCTCGTTCCGAAGAAGCTCAAAGAGACGGGGATCACGACCGAGCAGCTTCAGATCCCGGACGAGACGCTCCGCTATATTATCGCGCGCTATACACGCGAGGCCGGCGTGCGCCAGTTGGAGCGGGCAATCGCCCAAATCGCCCGTAAGGTCGCTCTTCGCATCGCCGAGGGCCATACCGCGAGCGTCCTGGTCAAGCCCGAAGATTTGCCGGAATTGCTCGGCCCCGAACGCTTCTTCCCCGAAGAAGCGCGTAAGGAATTGCCCATTGGAGTGGCAACTGGCGTAGCATGGACCGAAACCGGAGGGGAAGTCCTCTACATCGAGGCCGCGCTCCTGCCCGGAGGGAAAGGGCTGACGCTGACGGGACAGCTCGGCGAGATCATGCAAGAGTCAGCGAAGGCCGCTGAGAGCTACATCTGGTCACATGCTGACGCCTTCGGCATCCCTCGAGACGTCTTCGAGAAAAACGGCGTGCATATTCATGTTCCGGCTGGAGCGATCCCCAAGGATGGCCCTTCGGCGGGTATTGCGATGGTCACGGCCCTGGCTTCCCTCTATACCGGTATCCCCGTGCGCACCGACGTGGCGATGACGGGAGAGATTACGCTCTCGGGGGTGGTCCTGCCCGTCGGCGGCATCAAAGAGAAAGTGCTCGCGGCACGCCGCGCGGGCATCCGGCGCATCATCCTTCCCCGGCCGAATGAGAAAGACCTGCGCGAACTCCCCGAACAGGTTCGGGAGGAGATGGAATTCATCTTCGTCGAACGGATTGAAGACGCCATCGGCGTCGCCATCCCCGAGCTCGCCGAACGGCTGGAACGCTTTCAGGAGGCTCCCGCGCAGTCATAGGCCCGACAGCGAACTCAGCCGGCCGTCCGAAATCCGCCCAAAGGCGCGCGCTAGCACGTCCCCCTGTATCACACCCACTCAAGTAAATAACCGGCTACTTCCTGCTTTACCGATAAGGCCTTTCCAAGCGGCTAACCCGTCGTTTGGCAAGTAGCGCATCACAGTGAACTCACACCCCCTCCTCGCTGGGGCAGGTCTGGTTCTCATCCGCTCCCGAGCATCCCCACATTCGCAAGGTCTATCGGTCAGGGGAGTCGAAACAAAACGGGTGGATGCTATCACCCCCACCACCTACGCTCCCACTAGAGCCACCGGCGCCATTCGGAAGGGACAGGTTCTTACTGTACCGGCAGCCGTGCCGCAGTCATCAGTACTAGAGGCAACAGCAATAGGTAACCCACCGCCCTCTGCCGTGCACGGCGCCTCAGGGCAATCAGTGGTGTCAGCGAGCTCATCATCCTGCGGCCCATTGGCAGTCCCCCACCAGTTGTTCCTGGCATCCAAGGGAGCAGTGAAACTAGAGTCTCGGAAGAAGAGTAACCCAGTAGCACCTGTCACTGTGCTCGTGATGTTGTTCTCGTTGATCACAACAGTATTAGCAGTCTCACCTGGCGCCACTGAATCATTCACCACCGCCCCTATGTCATTGTTGGCGATGATGTTCCGACGAACCTGAGTGTTGAGAGACTCCGCAATCTCAATCCCGGTGGCATCCTGAAAAGATGCCGTCCCGACGAAATTCCGAATCGTATTCCGTTGAACGATTACACCGTTGCTGTAGCTCACTGAGATCCCTGCGAAATTGCTGACATGATTCCCTCCATCCACACGATTCCGCTCCACAATGACATCGCTTGCTGCAGGGACCTGGTTGACAACAATTCCCACCAGCATCGGCGATCCTCCACTCCCAACGGTATTCCCCCTCACAGAAGCAGCGATCGGAGTGGAGGCATCACCATCAACCAAAATGCCAACCCCACCACCCGCGCTCGGAATAACATTCTGCTCAATGATGAAGGGACCACCAGTCTCGTTCCCAAGGCCGATCCCAGTGATCGAGGCTGCTGCCGTCGCGCGATCAATTCGCAGGCCCCGCACGGTCAAAGGGTTCCCATTGGCAAATGAGAGAACCCCAGTACAAAAGTTCGGCACTACAAGGCGCAACCCCTGGATCAGGAGAGCCCCCGCACGATTGCTCACATCGAGAATGGCACCACCGGGACCACCAGGACAGGACGACAGGTGTAATGTCCCCCGAAGGCCGCGTCCGGCCACGATCTTTAATCCAGGCGGAATGGATCCGGAGAGAGTCGCATTCGGGCCCGTGAGCGTCCCACTCACAAGGAGCGTATCGTTTGCTGCTGCAGCCGCCACAGCCGCCGACAAGCTCGGGTAACTCTGTCTCAGCCTCGGATTGTTCACTCTTCCAGGCACCTGGGTATAGACCAAGGCGGGCAGGATCAGAAGCCCAACCATGCCTACTGCCAGACTTAGCTTCGCCACCCGTCGTCTCCTCATAAGTCATTTCCCTCCTTACTGCCAGATGTCCCTCCTACCTCCGTGGGATGAGAAAGGCTTTATCGCCCCATCCCACGACGTTAGGGGGGCGAACCTGTCCGACTCCCGCTTCCGTGTTCATCCCCCCGACGCTACGATCGTCCTAGTAACAAAAACATGCGGCAATGTCAAGCAAGAATTCCTGCTACCGACATTTCCCATCGGGTTCGTCTTTACCGCATTCAAGCCCGCGCACGTGGGCGACCAAAACTAGCCTCGGGTGAGCGCCAGCGAATCCTGGTGAGATGCCCCTCGACCGCATTCGAGCCTGCGAAGCAGGCGCCCGAATCTAGCCGCGGGTAAGCGCAAGCGAACCCTATAACTCTATAAGGAGACGACTCCACCGGTCAGAAGACATCCGGTTCGTGAAGCTTCCAACCTTCACCGCAGAGAGATGACGGGCCATCAGGTAGGACAAGCGAGAGTCCTAGCGAACCCTCAGAGTGACGATGTTGGAGTCGTACGTCTTCCCATCATCCGTGCGCGCGCGAATGAGAACGCGATAATCCCGCGGTCCGGTTGGCGTCCCCGCGAGCGTGACGACCACCCGATGCGTGAACAGGAGAAAGCGATAGGGGGAGATCGTCGCCGTGAGATCGCGCGGCGCATCCACGGGGATGAGCTGAAGTGCGACGTCACCCTTATAGGTCGGATGCTTTCGGACGGTGAGGAAAAACTGGGCCTGGCGATTGCGGAAGGCGACCGATGCGGGAGATGCGGTGAGGGAGACTCTGGAAGGAGCGATGACCGAGACCTCTACCTCCGCCGTCGCTTCGCCACCGCGACCATCGCTGGCGCGCACGCGCACGGTCACGCGTACAGGCTCAGCATCGGGAATGGGATTGAGACCCATTGTATCGAGTTCCGCCCTCGCTCCGGAACCGGTGATCTTCCCCGCGGATGCCGTCCACGTATAGGTCAGCGCATCTCCATCGGGATCGCTACCCTGAGCTGTGAGGAAGACGAGGGAACCATCTCGGACGCTTGTCCGATCCGCCTTAACAGTGACTTGAGGAGGGCGATTCGGTGAGCGAACGGTAATGCTGCGACTAGCTGAGGCCGAATGACCCCGCCCGTCGTCCACGGTGACAGTGACGACGACGGAGATGGGAGGATTCCCAGGCGTGGGGTTGAGACCTCGCGTGTCGAGCGTCGCATGGGTGATCCCGGCCTGGAGCGTTCCAGCCGTCGTCTTCCACGTATAGGTGAGAGGGTCACCATCCGGATCGCTTCCGGTGGCTGTGAATGTCACGTTCTCGCCATCGTCAACGACCAGGCGGCTGGCCATGAGCGAGACTCTTGGCGGGCAATCCTTCTCACAAACCTTGGTGGGATCATCGGCGTTGAGCACCCGCAGTGTTCCCACGGCATCAACGATCCCCCCTGTCTCAACCTTTCCCACAAGTGTTGGCCGTTGGCGAACGCCCTGGCGCAGTGCACGGTGAAGCTCGTCCACAGACACATCCCGCGCGGAGAGGGCCAAAGCAGCTACACCCGCCACGTGGGGAGCCGCCATGGACGTCCCACTGGCGCTTTTATATCCTCCGGGCACTGTGCTCAAGATCCCGTAGCCAGGGGCTGCAATGTCCACCCAATCTCCATAGTTCGAGAAGTAGGCGAGGTCCCCAGTTTCATCTACGGCCGCGACCGAAAGTACGTCCTCATAGGCGGCAGGATACTGCTTCACATTCGTGCTTTGGTTTCCGGCCGCAGCGATAACGAGGATCCCCGCTCGCTTAAGCCTCGCGATGGCCTCTTCGAGCGAGCGCGAGTAAGTATCCGATCCCCAACTCGCGTTCACCACGCGGATGTTCACGCCACGCTGTTTCATCGTGAGGATGTACTCAATTGTCTCGAGCGCATCGGAGAGATACCCGGAACCATCTCGACCGAGGAACTTCAGCGCCATGATCTCCACGCGCCAATTCACGCCGACGATTCCGATCTGGTTGTCTCCAACGGCGCCGATCGTTCCGGCTACATGCGTCCCGTGTCCGTTATCGTCCGTCGGCGGCTTCTGAGGCGAGATGGCATTGTAACCGAAGACATCGTCCACATAACCGTTGCCGTCATCATCCCGGGAGTTACCGGGGATCTCCCCTTCATTCACCCAGATGTTGTCCTGCAGGTCGGGATGCGTGACGTCAACGCCGGTGTCCACTACGGCGACGACGACATCGGGGCTGCCACGGGTCACACTCCACGCTTCCGGAGCACCGATCATCTCCAGTCCCCAGAGGTGAGTGAAGCTCGGATCGTTCGGGAGAGTGCGCTCGGCCGAATAGAGCAAATCCGGTTCCGCGTACTCGATGTCGCTCTCCTCGTACAAGAGGCTCAACCGGGTGAGCACATCTTCACCTTTCCTGAGGGTAACGACTTGCGGGCGGGCCATGCCCCGCCGCTTGAGAATCACCCGCTGCGGGTGATACCGGGCGGTGAGAAAGCGTTCGATGTCCAACAGAGGGGAGCGTCGTTGAGCGTGGAAGCGGACAGGAAGTCCCACGAGGATCAGAAGTACAAGGCTTCCCCACGCGATACTCATACGGATGGTGTCTCTTCGTCTCCGCATATGTCTCCCTCACGAATAATGATGGCCAGGGCGATCTGACAGATCGCTCCTTCGCTGCCGCTTCTATGACGCGTGGGGAAAGAACCTCGGTTGACCGAGAAGTTATGCGCGCCTTTGCTCGGTCGGGGATACCGCACACGCCTTGAAGAGAATCGGAGCGAGGGCTTGTCCCGTATAGGAGCCCGGCGTACGCGCGATCGCCTCCGGAGGACCTTCGGCGACCACCCACCCTCCCTGCTCTCCACCCTCGGGACCAAGATCAATGATCCAGTCGGCGCATTTGATGACTTCCAGATTGTGCTCGATGACGATCACCGTATTGCCCATGCTGACGAGCCGATCAAGGACCTCGAGAAGACGCCGCACGTCTTCGAAATGAAGTCCTGTCGTGGGCTCATCGAGGATATATACGGTCCGTCCGGTCGCCCGTTTGCTCAACTCGCGAGCGAGCTTGATGCGCTGGGCTTCGCCACCGGAGAGCGTCGTTGCCGGTTGCCCGAGCTCGATGTATCCGAGGCCGACTTCGAGCAGCGTCCGGAGCTTGTTCCGAATTGGGGGGATCGCCTCCAGAAGCGCATAAGCCTCCTCGACCGTCAGGCGCAGGATGTCGGCAATCGAATGCCCGTTGTAGCGCACGCTCAGCGTCTCCTGGTTATATCGCGCGCCGCGGCATACATCGCAGGTCACGTAGACATCGGGGAGGAAGCTCATCTCAATGCGTTTGACGCCCTCGCCCTGACAGGCTTCGCACCGTCCCCCTTTGACATTGAAGCTGAAGCGTCCGGGCTTATACCCGCGCTCGCGCGCCTCGGGCAGTTGAGCGAAGAGCTGGCGGATGAAGGTGAAGACGCCTACGTACGTGGCCGGATTCGAGCGCGGCGTTCGCCCAATAGGCGATTGGTCGATCTCGATCACCTTGTCCACATATTCGAGTCCGGTGATCCGATCATGAGGTCCCGGCTCTAACGGGCTGCCGTACAGATGCCGAGCGAGGGCGCGGTAGAGAATCTCATCCACGAGAGTGGACTTGCCCGATCCGGAGACGCCCGTCACACAGATCAGCAACCCCAGCGGGAACGAGACCGTGATGTTCTTGAGATTGTTTGCGCGCGCGCCATGGATGGTGAGGAACCGCTCATTCGGGGTGCGGCGCACAGGGGGAATCGGAATCTGCCGACGCCCAGAGAGATATTGTCCCGTGAGCGACTCGGGATGGCGGGCGATGACCTCCGGAGGACCGCACGCGACCACATGCCCTCCGTGTACGCCTGCGCCCGGACCGAGATCAATGACATAATCGGCGCGGCGGATCGTCTCTTCATCGTGCTCGACGACGATGACCGTGTTCCCCAGATCGCGCAGCTTCTCCAGCGTGGAGAGCAAGCGGGCGTTATCGCGGGGGTGCAGGCCGATGGACGGCTCATCGAGCACGTAGAGTACGCCCCGCAGTTGCGAGCCGATCTGCGTCGCCAGACGAATGCGCTGCGCTTCGCCTCCGGAGAGCGTCGAGGCCGGACGATCCAGCGTCAGATACCCCACGCCCACGGTTTCCAAGAACTCCAGTCGCGCACAGATCTCTCGCAACAGGGAATCGGCAATCTGTCGCTCGCGAGGCGAGAGCGCCTCGGGAAGCTCGCGGAAGACCCGAACGGCTTCCCGAATCGGGAGCGCCGCGTACTCGGCGATCGAGCGCCCGGCGACGCGCACAGCCAAGCTCGACGGCTGCAATCGCTTTCCTCCGCAGCTTGGGCACGGCACGGTCCGCACAAGCGCGCGATAATGATCGGCCTTCTCCTCATTGTCATCTTCGGATCGGTCATATCGCTCCAGATGGCGCTTGATGAGGGCGACAGCCCCTGACCACCGAATCCGATGCCGGAGGCCATTGTGGTCAATAGTGACCGGCTCCTTCACGCCGTAGAAGAAGGCCTCTTTCACCCGGGCTGGGAGCTCGACAAAGGGAGAGTTCGACGCAACGCGATACCGGCGGGCGAGAGCCAGAAGCACATCCTTGAGATACCCGCCGAGCGCCCGGTCAAAGGTGAGGAGATCGAGCTGATCCAGCGGCTGCGTGGGGTCAGGGATCATCCGCTCCGGAGCGATCTCGCTCTTCGTCCCCAAACCCTGACACTCGGGACACGCGCCATAAGGGCTGTTGAACGAGAATGAGCGTGGCTCCAAGGTCGGAACGGAGATACCGCACTCGATACAGGCCATCTTCTCCGAATAGAACTGCTCGGGGCCATCCACAACGGCGACGAGCACGATTCCATCGGTCAGCTTGAGCGCCGTGCGAATCGAACGCTCCACGCGCTCCTGAACGCCCGGCCGCAGCAGCAGCCGATCCACGACGACTTCGATCGTGTGGGCTTTCCTTCGATCGAGCCGGATCTCTTCATCGAGGGAGCGCAGCTCGCCATCAATGCGCGCGCGCACGAAGCCCGCGTGCGCGAGCTTCTCAAGCTCCTTCCGGAACTCCCCTTTGCGTCCGCGCACGATCGGCGCCAGGATCATCACCCGCTCGCCCGGCGGAAGATCGAGCACGGCCTTGACGATCTGCTCGACCGACTGCCGAGTGATGGGACGACCGCATTGCGGACAGTGAGGCTTACCGATCGCTGAGAAGAGCACGCGCAGGTAATCATAGATCTCGGTGACCGTCCCGACCGTCGAACGCGGACTCCGGCTGATGGTCTTCTGCTCGATGGAGAGCGCAGGCGAGAGCCCCTCAATGGCATCGACATCCGGCTTCTCGAACTGATCGAGGAATTGACGAGCGTAGACCGAGAGCGATTCGACATAGCGCCGCTGACCCTCGGCATACAGGGTGTCGAAGGCGAGACTCGACTTGCCCGATCCACTGAGTCCCGTGATGACAGTGAGCGAGCAATGCGGGATCTCCAGATTGATGTTCTTCAGGTTGTGCTGGCGAGCGCCATAAACAGTGATTCGATCCATCGGCATCGCGCCTCTCCACACGCTCTCTTGGGCGCCGAGCCTCTCGGAAACCTCTCGCTCCTTGGATCTAAAAAAGGAATGTTACCGATCGCATTCGGAGAGTGTCAAGATAGGATACGCGTCACCTCTCCCGCATGATGTGATGCACCATAAGAGAACGCGCATAAGGTAGGTGCCTCCCTGTCGTAATCGCGGGAGCTTCATGCAGCTCCCGAGTGTACTCACGGATGAGCGAAGGGCTTGTTCCGCTCGCTCTCTCCTTCAACGGGGAGGGGAATGAGAGGAACCCCGTGGAAAAGGCTCGCCGGTATCTCGTGCGCGAATCTTCGCTCGGCTATAATGGATGTCCTTCTATGCGACTCTTCCGCATGGAACCTGGGGGACAGATCCTTGAAAGGAGAGAGAAGCATGCGGAGACCAGCAGGATGGGGGCTTCGCGCCTGTGTTCTCATGAGCATAGGGCTTTCGATGGGGATCTTCTTCGAGGGCCCTTCGGTTCGCGCCTGCCAGGTGGTGACGGAACCGCCCCGCGTACCGGCTTCGCTCACGCTCTCGGCTGCAGTCGAATACGCGCGTCGGTGGCATCCGCGTCTCCATGCGGCGCGAGCTATGATCCGCATGGCCCGAGGTGAAGCCGTGACGGCGAGCCTCCGTCCGAATCCGACCGTTACTTTCAGCGGCGAGAACTTCCCCTCGCGGGGGGACAGGGATCTGGAATGGTTCGCCTTCCTCTCGCAAACGATTGAAACCGGCCGCAAGCGATACTGGCGGATGGAGGTCGCCGAATGGGCGCTCCGCATGGCTGAGGCGACCGCCCAGGAGATCGAGCAGCGCATCATCGCCGAGGTGAAGCTCGCTTATGAACGGGCGCTGCTTGGACGGGCGCGCCTGGAGCTGGCGCGCGAAAATCTTGAAACCTTTCGGCAGATCGTGCGATATAACGAGGTGCGCGTTGCCGAAGGATATACAGCCGAAGGCGATCTGATCAAAGTGCGCTTGGAAGCACAACGCGCGGAGTTCGCCATGCAGCAAGCACGTCTGGATTACGAACGGGCCAAGATCGAGCTGCTTCGCGCCATGGGAGCCTCCTCGTTCGATCACGCGTTCGAGCTGCACGGGGAGCTCGACTTCGAGCCGGTGTCTATGGACCTCCGCGAGCTCGAACGCGCCGCCTTGGAGCGTCCGGAAGCCGTGCGCGCCCGCGCGGAACTCGAACGGGCACGCGCGCTATGGGAGCTGGAGCGAGCGCGAGCGAAGCCCGACCCCATCGTCTCGTTCGGATACAAACGCAACGGTCCGGAGAACACGCTCTACGGAGCCGTGAGCCTGCCGCTACCCCTCTTCAACCGTAATCAGGGACAGCTCGAGCGCGCCGAAGCCGAACGGGAGTGGGCGGAGGCTCAGTGGCGACTCACGCGCGGAGAGATCCTCGCCGAACTCGCGGCGGCGCGTCGCGCTGTTGATATCGCTGCCGAGCAGGTCCAGACCCTGCGCCGCGAGTTCCTGCAACGCGCCGAGGACGCGCGCGCCGTCGCCTTGGCCGCATATCGCGAAGGCGCTGCCGATCTGCTCGTCCTACTTGAAGCTCAACGCGCTCAGGTCTCAGCGCGCGAGTTGTATGCGCAAGCGCTCTTCGAATATCGCCGGGCCGTTCACGAATTGGAGCGAGTAGCCGGACTGGAGCACATACCCCGTCACAGAACCACTCCCACCTCTTCCCTTGAGGGAGCGAGCCCGAGCACATCTCCATGAGGGAGCATGTCACCATGAATCGGGAGAGTTCCACTCGCAGAGGGCGCCTGTGGCTCCTTCTGACCTTCGTCACTACAACGAGTCTTGCCACTGGACTGGCTGCGCGCTATCTCCTTCGTCCATCGGGACGAGAGGGGACGCCGACGATCGCCGATTCCAATCGGGACGCTGATGGGGCTTCGACCGATGCTCCTATTGTGCTCCCTGTGGAGGCATTGACCCGAGGCGACATCCACATCATCTCGGTCACGCGGCGCCCCCTGCCGCAAGAACTTCGGGCGACCGGACGCGTGCAGGTCAACGAGGATCGCCTCGCGCGCATCGGCTCGCCTGTCGAAGGACGCGTCACGCGCGTTCTGGTGACGGTGGGAGATCGTGTGAAAGTCGGCCAACCGCTCATTGCCCTCCACAGTCACGAGTTGGCTGCCGCCCACAGCGATTACGAGAAAGCGAAAGCCGCTCTGGCGCGAGCCGAGAAGGCGCGCGCCTATGCCCAAGCCGAGCTGGAACGAGCGAATCGGTTGCTGGAGGCCAAGGCGATCTCGCGCCGCGAGCAACTCCGCGCGGCCGCCGACCTTGCGGCTGCTGAAGCTGAGCTCGAGCACGCACGCGCGGAATTGCGCCGCGCCGAAGAATTCCTCCACCATCTCGGCGCGTGGCCGGAGATAGGAGATGAGGTCATCCTGCATGCTCCCATCGGAGGAGTTGTGCTGGAGCGACGCGTGACTGTCGGGACGGTCGTGACGCCTTCGACCGATCTGATGACGATCGCCGATCTCTCGACGCTATGGGTGATCGCACAGGTTCCCGAACCTCAGGCAGCTCTCATTCGCCCAGGCCAGCCGGTTTCCGTCTCGGTCGCCGCTTTCGCCGACCGACATTTCCCGGGTCGCGTCACCTACATCGGGGAGCAGCTCGATCCACAGACGCGCACCGTCCAAGTACGCTGCCTTGTTTATAATCGGCAGGGATACCTGCGCCCGGAGATGTACGCCACGATCGCTATCGCGCTGGGAATGACACCGCCGCGATTGGCTATTCCTCGTGAAGCTGTGCAGGAGGTTGGCGGAGATTCCGTCGTCTTCGTCGAGCGCGAACCCGGCCGATTCGAGAAACGGATCGTTCGACTCGGGCTCTCCACCTTCACGCCCGAGGGAGAAGTCGTCGAAGTGATTCACGGCCTTCGCGAAGGCGAACGCATCGTTGCCCGGGGGAGTTTTCTCCTGAAATCCGAGCTGCTCAAAGCTGCGATCAAGGAGTAACGCGGGCCTATGCGTCGTCGCTTGCTCCGGCGAATCCCTCTTCGCGATCTCGAAATCCCGGAGGGATCTCGTTCCAGAAGACCGATATGATCGGAGCGATCATTCGCTTCTCTTTGGAACAACGCGCGCTCGTTTTGGCCCTTGTGCTACTCATGGCCGGGATAGGTGTATGGGCGCTCAGTACGCTGCCCGTAGATGCGTTCCCCGACCTGACCAACATCCAGGTCAATGTCATCACAGAAGCGCCGGGGTTGGCTCCCGCCGAGGTCGAACAGCTTGTGACTTTTCCCATCGAGAGCGCCATGATGGGGATCCCGCGCACAGAACAGGTCCGCTCGATTTCGAAATTCGGCCTCTCTATTGTGACGGTCGTCTTCGAGGACGACGTGGATCTCTACTTCGCGCGGCAGCGCGTGGCCGAACGGTTGCAGGAGGTCAAGGCGCGGCTCCCCGAAGGCGTAGAACCTACGCTCGGTCCTGTCGCAACGGCTTTCGGAGAGATCTACCAATACACGGTCGAAGGCGAGGGATACAGCCTCATGGAGCTGAAAACGCTCCACGATTGGGTGATTCGACCGCAACTCCGCACGATCCCCGGCGTCAGCGAGGTCAATTCCTGGGGAGGATTCATTCGACAATACCACGTGCTCGTAGACCCGGAGCGCTTGCTCGCTTACAACCTGACGGTGCGCGAGGTGCACGAGGCCATCGCCCGCAGCAACGCGAATTTCGGTGGGGGATATATCGAGCGGGGTGCCGAAGCCTATGTCGTCCGCGGATTAGGACGCCTCCGCTCGGAAGATGACCTGCGCAATGTCATCCTCACGGCCCGAGCGGGCGTGCCTGTCCGAGTGGCCGATGTGGCCACGGTCACCGTGGGTCCGGCGCTTCGCTACGGAGCGGTGACGAAAGACGGACGAGGCGAAGTCGTCTCCGGCATGGTGATCATGACCAAAGGCGAGAACTCCAAGCGCGTCATCCAGCGGATCACAGAGCGAATTCGCGAAATCGAACGAACGCTTCCTCCGGGCGTGCGCATCGTCCCCTTCTACGATCAGACGGAGCTGATCCGGCGCACGACGCGCACGGTCGCAGCGAATCTCCTCAAGGGCGGACTTCTGGTCGTCCTCGTGCTCTCCCTCTTCCTCCACGATGTGCGTGCCGCTTTTATTGTCACTGCCGTCATCCCGCTCTCCATGCTCGCCGCATTTATCGGGATGCGGGCGCTTGGGCTCTCGGCGAATCTCATGAGCTTGGGAGCGATTGATTTCGGACTGCTCGTGGATGGGGCCATCGTCATCATCGAGAACTTTGTGCGACGGCGTCGTGGAGATCCCCGTTCGGCCACAGAGGTCATGCGCGAGAGCGCACAAGAGGTCGCGCGCCCCATGGTCTTCGGTGTCTTCATCATCCTAGCCGTCTACTGGCCGATCTTGGCTCTGCAGGGAATGGAGGCGCGCATGTTTCGGCCCATGGTGCTCACGGTCTCCCTCGCCATTTTCGCATCGCTCGTACTGGCGCTCACGTTCGTTCCGGCACTCGCCTCGCTGCTGGGCGCGCGGATGAGCGCGCCTTCGGAACGCCTCTTCAGCCGCGCGCGCCGACACTACCGACGCCTCCTATTGAAAGCCCTCCACCGGCGCGGTGTGACGGTAGGCACGGCTGCTCTGCTGATTGCCCTCGCCTTCTTTATCTTGCTGCGGTTGGGAACGGAATTCATGCCCGAGCTCGATGAAGGTGCCCTTCTTATTGAGACCCGCCGACTGCCCTCGATCTCCCTCACCGAATCGGTAGAGATCGCAGGCCGCATCGAGCGGCTCCTGTTGGAATTCCCCGAGATCGAGACGGTCGTTACCAAGATCGGGCGCCCCGATCTGGCGACGGAAGCAATGGGGATTTATCAAGGCGACGTCTACGTGGGGCTTGCGCCGCGCGAGCACTGGCGTTCGGCGCGAACGCGCGAGGGATTGATCGCCGCTTTGGATCAACGGTTGCGCCAGATCCCAGGCGTCACCTATAACTTCACACAGCCGCTGGCGATGCGCCTGGATGAGGTTATCTCCGGAGTCCGCTCGGACGTGGCTGTAAAACTCTTCGGCGATGATCCGGAGACGCTGCTGGAGTTGGCTCAGCGAATTCAGCGCCTGCTGGAGCGCATTCCCGGAGCCGCCGATGTTCAGATCGAACCGATGCTCGGGGCGCAAGAGCTGCGACTGGAAGTGAACCGAGCGGAGATGGCTCGCTTCGGCCTCTCGGTAGAGGACATTGCCCAGCTTGTGGAAATGGCCGTCGGCGGGACGGTCGCGACGCAAATCATCTCCCCAAGCGCTACACAGGACGCGACAGGGAGCTCCTCAGGTTTCAGTGCACCGCGCGTGGACGTCCTGGTGCGCCTCTCCGAAGCGCATCGGCGAGATCCGCAAACGATCGGACAGCTCTTGATTCAAGCCCCGGGAGGGGAGCGCGTGCCGCTCGGGCGCGTAGCCCGTCTTACGATAGCCGAAGGACCTGAAGTGATCAACCGCGAGAACGCGACGCGCCGGATTGTGATCCAAGCCAATGTGCGCGGCCGCGATCTCGGCGGCTTCGTCGCCGAAGCGCAAGAAGCGCTTCGACGCGAGCTGCGTCTTCCTCCCGGGTACTATATCACCTGGGGAGGACAGTTCGAAAATCAGCAGCGTGCCATGCGACGGCTTCGCGTGGTCGTCCCTCTGGTGATCTTTGTCATCTTCCTGTTGCTGATGTCGACCTTCGATGATCTGCCGCGCGCGCTCTTGATCATGGTTGATCTCCCGTTCGCTCTGGTCGGCGGTGTCGCCGCGCTCTGGATTCGAGGGTTGAACGTGAGCCTCTCGGCCGCCGTGGGCTTCATTGCTCTCTTCGGTATCGCCGTTTTAAACGGTCTGGTCATGGTGAGCGCAATCACTCGACTCCGCGAACAGGGCGCGTCTTTACGACAAGCGGTCGTCGAGGGAGCGACCCTGCGCTTGCGTCCTGTCTTGATGACTGCTCTGGTGGCCAGCTTGGGCTTCGTCCCCATGGCTGTCTCCACCGCGCCCGGAGCAGAGGTGCAACGTCCTCTGGCGACGGTCGTCATCGGCGGATTGGTCAGCTCAACTGCCTTAACGCTCCTTGTCCTTCCCGTCCTCTACGAGTGGATGGAGCGCACGCGCAAGAAGGCCGTACAGCGTAAAGCGCGTCCGGCTATAGAGCCGTATGCATGACCGAACTCTCTCCGCTGCAGATGTCCGACCAAGCGATATGCTCACAGTAAGGTCAGCATCTCGATGCAAAACCTCGTGAAGGGGATGAACTGCCCACTCTTTTTCAAGTACTCCACGCCGACCCGATAAAACGAGAGGGCGTCCTCGTGTCGTCCGACGGCTGCAAGCGCTTCGGCCATTCCAATGAAATGCCAGAAGTTGTACTGCCCGCGATTCTGAAAATGGATGTAGGCGCGATCCAAATGCTCCAACGCGTCCTCACCTCTTCCCTGAGCCAGCAAGATCAATCCCTTCAGCCATGTGAATCGAACGGCCAGTTCCGCGCGCACGAAAGGATCTTTCCCTCTGAGCAGATCGTGAAAGGCGGCTTCCACAGCATCCAGGGCCTCCGGAGCACGACGGAGATCAAGAAGCGCCAGGGCGCGTAACGCGTTGAGTTTGGCCAGTTGTCGCTCGGCCTGGATACCGTATTGAGCGATGATTCCATACGCCTCCTGTGCCGCTTGAATGGCCTCCCAAGGACGATTGAGATGGAGCGCCTCGATGGTAAGCTGATAGAGCGCCGCTCCACGACCCCGAAGGGCTTTCACGCGATACTCAGGACTTGGACTGTGCTCAGCTAGTTCGCGATAGAGACGAGCAGCTTCCTCCAGCACGGCATACGCCTGCGCATGCTCGCGACGGCGGCTGGCTTCGGCAGCCTCGGTCAAGAGCGCGGCTGCGCGCTGAGACTCCGTGGCATAATCCATGCTCGATGCTCACCAAGCCGTGTAGAAACAAAAAGGCCGCGGCGTGAAACCTCACAGCCCCCCCACGTGATCTTCAGACCGCGTGAGGTGCCGCACATGCCGCGGTCTATCTCAGCATCTCCCTGGCTCGGCCCTAGCAGGTGTAACTATTCCAGGATGGGAATAGGTGCCTCCCTACTCGTATGGCCATATGGCCACCAAAGAGAGTTCAGCAATTGCGGCTCAGCTATGTCTCCCGCTTACGGTCGGAGGCAGAAGAGTCCGCAACCGCCGCAGCCAATACATTGACCGGGATTGGGACAGCAAGTGAGCTTCCCGCAGTCGCAGCAACTCTGGGGGGAGATATCACCCCGTGCGCTCACGATTATCTTCCCGGAGTCAGATACGGGAACGTAAAAGGGCTCTCTTCCAACCGAAACGATTTGTACAGCCAGAGCTTCTCGAACCCTTTCTTCCGGGAAGACACTCGCAATGCAGTTTGAAGCGGAAAGAAGGAGTAACGCCAGAAGACTAGCTTTCATACCTGATCGGCAGGAGGTCCCCACGCGATCTTCGGATCGCGTGGGGTGCCCCCAAGCGCTTCCCTGGCAGCGACCTACTTTCCCACGCCGTTTCCAGCGCAGTATCATCGGCCCTGGCGGGCTTAACGGCCGTGTTCGGGATGGGAACGGGTGTTTCCCCGCCGGTATGGCCACCAGGGGAAAACTCCTCCAATTGAAGGAGAGCCCGACACAAACCACGCACTCGCTTTTTCGAGCGATGTTTGCTCTCCGGCGCATCTTGTGGTCAAGCCGAACGGGCGATTAGTACCGGTCAGCTCCACGCCTTGCGGCGCTTCCACCTCCGGCCTATCAACCTCGTCGTCTTCGAGGGCCCTTCAGGGAGACCTTATCTTGGGTCGGGCTTCCCGCTTAGATGCCTTCAGCGGTTATCCCTGCCCAGCCTAGCTACCCGGCGCTGCCACGGGCGTGACAACCGGTACACTAGAGGCTGGTCCAGCCTGGTCCTCTCGTACTGAGGCCAGCTTCCCTCAAGTCTCCTGCGCCCACACCAGATAGGGACCGAACTGTCTCGCGACGTTCTAAACCCAGCTCACGTACCGCTTTAATGGGCGAACAGACCAACCCTTGGGACCTTCTTCAGCCCCAGGATGCGATGAGCCGACATCGAGGTGCCAAACCGGGGCGTCGATGTGAACTCTTGGCCCCGATCAGCCTGTTATCCCCGGGGTACCTTTTATCCGTTGAGCGATGGCCCTTCCACGCGGGACCACCGGATCACTAGGCCCGGCTTTCGCCTCTGCTCGACGTGTATGTCTCGCAGTCAGGCCGGCTTATGCCCTTACACTCTGCAGGCGATTTCCAAACGCCTTGAGCCGACCTTTGGGCGCCTCCGTTACCGTTTAGGAGGCAACCGCCCCAGTTAAACTACCCCCCTATCACTGTCCCTCCACCCGATTCAGGGTGGCAGGTTAGAACCCGAATTTGATCAGGGTGGTATCTCACCGGCGGCTCCCCTGCCCCCGAAAGGACAGGTTCATAGCCTCCCACCTATCCTGCGCAGACCAAACCCAGATTCAGTGACAGGTTGCAGTTAAGGTCCACGGGGTCTTTCCGTCTTGGTGCGGGCACCCGGCGTCTTCACCGGGACCACAAGTTCGCTGTGCAGCTCGGCAAGACAGTCGCCACGTCGTTACGCCATTCATGCAGGTCGGAACTTACCCGACAAGGAATTTCGCTCACCTTTTTCTCTGACTTTCGCCAGAGGGTGGACTGTATCTTACCCTTGCCTCCAGGTCCCTTTTTATGCGAAGGAGGCTTTCCCTCTGCGGAGTATTCATGGAAAGGACCACCTCGACTATGTCCAACAACCCCTCGGGCTTCAGGTGTCTGCCCTCCCGCATGAGCCTCACGACCTTGCAGAACCTGATCCTTTCGACATTCTTCCTCGTCTTGAGGGGATGGCTTTCAAAAAACTCGCAGATCTTCTG
>Ga0197143_1000188_pt1:42500-73230 | contig 73230 bp, 58 predicted proteins | sample GBS70_MetaG_FD_148603 | JGI IMG/M metagenome (GOLD analysis project Ga0197143, IMG submission 148603) | Sediment microbial communities from Great Boiling Springs, Gerlach, Nevada, United States - GBS 70_MetaG | ecosystem: Environmental > Aquatic > Thermal springs > Hot (42-90C) >...
TCGAAGAAGAGCACCTTGACGCTCGGCCATGATCTTGAGCTCCTTTGGCGAGAGCCGCCACTTGATCTCCGGATGGCGGCGCAACGTCCCCGTTCCCGAACAAGGAGCATCCACAAGGACGCGCTCGAACTTCTGCGCGGGACATAGTGGCAGAGGCTCGCGTCCCTCGAAGACGATCGGATACGCGATCCGAACGTGAAGTCGCTCGGCCAATGGCACAAGCAGTCGTAATCGCGCCCAATGCCGATCGCCTGCGACGATCATCCCTCGATTCTCCATCAAGGCCGCCATGTGCGTCGTCTTACTGCCCGGAGCTGCGCAAACCTCCAAAATACGCATTCCCGGCTCGGGCGCAACCAGATGCGCGATGAGCTGCGAAGCCTCCTCCTGGATGTAGACCCATCCTCGCCGCCACGCTTCCACACGGGGCGAGAGCAAGCCCGAACGCACGCGATAGGCATTGGGCACAACGGGCGAGGGCTCGAGTTCGATCCCCTCTTGCGCGAGCGCCTGCACGGCCATATCAACCGAGGCCGCTAAGGTATTGACGCGAATCACGACCGGTGGGGTCTGATTGTTCGCCCGCATGAGTGCGAGCGCTTCCTCAGCCCCGAAATCGGCCATCCATTTTCGGACGAGCCAGGAAGGATGCGAGAATTCGATGCCCGCGCGCTCGATCGGATCGGCGATCTGCTCCCAAGGGCGGTCATCCCGCGCCGAGGCCGCCCGTCGCAAAACGGCGTTGACCAACCCCGCTCCCCACGGAGACCCGTAGCGCTTCGCCAGAGCGACGGCTTCGCTGACAGCCGCATACATCGGGATGCGGTCCAGAAAGCGAAGCTGATACAACCCCAGCCGCAGCGCGATTCGAATGGGCTCATCCAATCGCTCGGGAGACCGTCGGCTGTAGAGAGCGATGAGATAATCGAGCTGCCGCTGCCAGCGCAAGACGCCGAGCACGAGCTCGTACGCCAACCGCCGATCGCGCTCCGAGAGCCGATCCACGCGAGGAGAAGCCAGAAGGTCGCTCGCATGACGGCCGTGCTTGGAGACCTGCTCGAGGATTACAAAAGCCAACTTTCGCGCGGGACTGATCATGAGCCGTAGAAGCCCCGATTCAAGGAGAGGGTTCTCCGCCGCCGAGTCGCAGTCCGACAGAGAGCCGCGCGCCTTTCAAAAATTCGCGCGCGGGCATGCGCCGGCGCCCTTCAAGCTGCACCTCGGTGAGGCGCAGACGACTGCCTGCGCCGCAGACGACCACAAAGGCATCGCGTTCGATAGCACTGATCGTCCCCGGAGCCAGACGCGCTTCCTCTTCCGATACCCTCGCCTCGGCCTGAGCCCTCCAGAGAATCAACCGTGCATCGCCGAGCCGGGTCCAGGCTCCGGGCCAAGGTTGAAATCCGCGAATGCGATTGCGAATCTCCTCCGCGCTCAGGCGCCAATCCACCCACCCATGCTCGCGACGAAGAAGGGGTGCTTGTGACGCTTGTGCCTCATCCTGAGGACGTGGATGGATGCGTCCCGCGTGAATTCCTGCGAGCGTCTCCAGCGCGAGCTCCGCCCCAAGCTGCGCCAACCGCTCGGTCAACTCCGGTGCTGTCTCATCCGGACCGATCGCGCACGCACGCTGGAGAAGGATCGGCCCGGTATCCACCCCCTCATCCATGAGCATGGTCGTCACTCCCGTGACTGTCTCCCCCATGGCGATGGCCCACTGCACCGGCGCAGCTCCTCGATACTTCGGCAACAGCGAGAAGTGCACATTGACGCATCCCAAGGGCGGGAGGTTCAGCACCCATGCCGGCAGGATCTTCCCATACGCCACAACGACGATCACATCCGGCGCGAGCGCGTGAAGCGTCGCGCGTATCTCTTCGTTGGTCCGAAGCTTCTCAGGCTGATGCACAGGAATTCCATGGGCCTGGGCGACCTGCTTCACTGGCGGCGGCGTGAGCACGCGATGGCGTCCCACGGGCCGATCCGGCTGCGTGAAGACGGCAACGATCTCGTGCTCCGACTGAAGGAGCCGCAGGAGCGTCGGCACGGCTGCCTCCGGCGTCCCCATGAAGATCACGCGCATGCCACTCTCCAAGGCTTTTCCAGAATTTCCGAATCGCGAGGCGCTGCGCGCCTCACCACTCCCCGGCCTTGATCATCTTCCGGATTTTGCGCTCGAGGAGATCACGCTTGAGCGGGCTCAAGCGAGAGATATAGAGACGTCCGTCCAGGTGATCCACTTCGTGGCAGACGCACCGCGCGGCCAGACCGGTCACGTCGAGCTGCACCTCTCGCTTCTCCAGATCGAGTCCGCGCACGACGACTCGATAGGGACGCGCGACTTTGGCGTAGAGTCCGGGGAGGCTCAAGCATCCTTCTTCCTCGACGACCTCCCCTTCGGTCATGAGAATCTCGGGATTGATGAGGACGACGCGTTCATTCTGCTGCTTCCCCCCACTGCAATCCATGACGAAGAGGCGACGATTGACGCCGATCTGTGGAGCAGCCAGTCCCACGCCGCGCGCCGCATACATCGTCTCGAACATGTCGTGGACAAGCTGCCGGAGCTCATCGGTGAACTCCGTCACCAGCTCCGAAGGCCGAACGAGCCGCGGATCGCCATACTTGAGGATGTCGCGAACCAATGTCTTCCCTCCTCAACTGAGCAGAGCTTCGCATCCTGTCGCCCCGCGCGATTCAAACTGAGGCTTTTACCCCAGCTTGGTCCTTTCTGTCAATGGTTCAGGATGCTGCAGGAACATTCTCGAAACGAGGCGCACATCTGCGCTCACCATCATAGCCCTCTTTACCTCCAGATGCTCAGCGGAGACGCGGGACGGCCATCGAAGCGAGGGCGAGATTGTCTTCCCTCCACAGGAGCGCAGGAGACTCGATACGTTCGACGGCATGGGAGAAAGGGCACCAGAGGAGAGCTCCAGATGCGCGCGGTTGACACCCCGTCGGAATTTGAGTATTCTCTTGAACTTTGGGGACTTGGTGGACCGAAAGCCTATGCGGTCGCCCTGCGGACATTCGAGGAGACGCCAGAGATGAAGCGCACATATCAGCCGAATAATCGGCGCCGGGCCAAGACGCATGGATTCCGAGCGCGGATGAGCACAAAAGCTGGGCGCGAGGTCTTGAGGCGACGTCGTCGTAAGGGACGCTATCGGCTCACGCCCGAACACTACTGATGCCGCCTTCGAAGATCTCAGAGCGCCTCGCATGACGCAGCAAACAGGAATGTCGGACGAGCGGTTCCGAAAATCCGAACGATTGCGTCGCCGACGCGACTTCCTCACCGTCTATGCTGAAGGGAAGCGCTATAGCTCTCGACTGTTCACGATCTTCGCGCGCGCGACGGATCAGCCCTGGAGCCGGCTGGGCATTACAGTCTCGCGGAAGATCGGAAAGGCCGTTTGTCGAAACCGAGTCAAACGGTTGATCCGCGAGGTCTTTCGGAAGAATAAGAGACGACTTCCCTGTTCGCTCGATCTCGTCGTGAACGCGAAAGAGGCTCTCGGAGCAGCCGACTATTGGACCGTCGAGGCAGAATTTCTGCGGTTTGTCGAACGTGTGACCCGGGATGTATGCGGACGCGGATCCTCGTCGGAAACTGCGCGCGCGTCCGTCTGCTCGGATGCGATCCGGTCCTCGGGATCACCGCCCGAGCCGGCATCTTCGCACCCATGGCGCACGACAAAGACACGGGAGCTTTCGGTGATTATGCTATGAGATGGATCGCCATTGCCTTGATCCGCATGTATCAGTTGACGATCTCACCGATGCTTCCCCCCGCGTGTCGGTTCATCCCAACGTGCTCGGAATACGCGAGCGAAGCCATCGCTTGCTTCGGATTGTGGCGGGGTGCATGGATGGGATTGCGACGCGTGCTCCGCTGCCATCCTTTTCATCCTGGGGGGTATGATCCGGTCCCCCATCCCCACCCCATCTCTTGTCGGTCTCAGTCTCTGGTGAGGTGAGCTTCGATGGAGAAGCGCGTGCTTCTGGCCTTCATCCTCTCCACAGCGGTTTTGGCGCTGTGGTATTACTTCTTCGCTCCGCAACCGCCTCAGCCGGCTGCGCCCCAGAAGCCCTCGGCGGCTTCGGTCCACGCGGAGAAGACAGAAGCGGCATTCGCCGAGGCCGCCGAAGCGCCGAGCGCCCCGTCCATCCCAGAACGCGAAATTCGCATTGAGACGCCCTTGTGGACGGCCATCTTCCACAATCGCGGTGCTGTGGCGCGAAGCTGGAACGTTCATCACCGTCCGAATGGACAGCTTTTGCTAGGGGCCGATCGGCGACCTCTCGAGCTCATCCCTCAAGAGCAGGACGTCACCGAGGCGCTTGGCCGTCCGTTCGCACTCCGAAGCTCGGAGGTCGCGCTCGATCGCATCCTCAGGACAGCCACTTATGCTGTCTCTACGACAGAATCTGCGCTGCGCATCGGGAAGGGAGAGACGCACGAGCTCATTTTCACCTATGAGGATCCGGCGCGCGAGCTCCGAATTCGGAAGGCGTTCACCTTCTTCGGAGATCGCTACGACTTCCAACTTTCGATCTCCGCTACGCGCGGGGGACGCCCTCTGGAAGTCGCCCTCGTCCTCGGACCGAGCTTCGGCGATCAGAGCATCAAGCAGAGCGACACCTACACGAAGACGCCCCCGATTGCCATTGTGCGCACTCGCGAGGAGACGCTCCGCATTCAGGCTGAGAAGATCCCCAAAGAGCCTCCGCAAGGCCCGATCACGTGGGCCGGTACCGAAGACAACTACTTCGCTCTGGTGGCCATCCCTGCTCGACCGTCTCCGAGCGCGAGCTTTTCGACACGCGAGCGCAAGGAGACCCTTGAAGGAGAGGAGATCACACGCCGCTTCATCGCCGTGACGCTTCCTGTGAATGAGCCGGGAGAGTTCACGGTGTTCGCCGGTCCGAAAGACCCGCCGGTGCTTCTGGCGCTCGATGCTCGACTCGGTGGCGTGGCGCTGGAGGAGGTCATCAATTACGGCTATTTCTCTTCGGTTGTGAAGCCGCTTATCGCGTGGGTCCTGATGCCGGCGCTTCATGCCGTTCACCGGCTCACGGGTAACTACGGTGTGGGCATCATCGTCGTGACGCTTGCGCTCAATCTCTTCTTCTACCCACTGCGCCGATCCTCCACACTGCGGATGCAAAAGGCGAGCGCTCTTCAGCCCAAGATGCGCGAGCTGCAGGAGAAGATGAAGGGATTGAAGAAGAACGATCCTCGACTCCAGGAGTTGCAAATGGAGCAGCTTCGGCTCATGAAGGAGGCGAACCCGTTGGGGGGATGCTTGCCGCTTCTGCTGCAGTTGCCGATCTTCTGGGCGATGTTCGTCTTGCTCACCGTGAGCCTGGACGTGCGTCAGGCGCCCTTCATCGCTTGGATTGACGATCTCTCCTCGCCTGATCGGTGGCATGTCCTCCCGATTCTCATGTGTGTCTCGATGATCGCTTCGACGCTCCTGACTCCGGTGCCGAGCGCCGATCCCTCGCAGCGCATTCAGCGTTTCATGATGGCCTACATCATGCCCATTTTGCTCACCTACCTCTTCTTCTGGCGAGCTCCGAGCGGTTTGGTCCTCTACTGGATGTTCAGCAATCTGGTGGGGATCGCACAGCAACTTTTGATCAACCGCTCGCTCCGACGGCAGCCGCTGCCGATCCCCGCCGAGAAGGGCGCGCACTCAGGCGAAAAGCCCCACGCCCCGACCAAGAGGTGAATCCCATCGGCAATCGGCGTGCCCGTCGAAGCTCCCTTTTCGGCGCGCTTTGCGCTCTCCCCTCACCGACGGACAAAATATTTTGGCGGGCTTTTCGCTGCCGAAGCACTTATGAGCTACGCTTCCGAAGACACTATCGCCGCGATCTCGACACCGCCGGGACCAGGCGGCATCGGGGTCATCCGCCTGAGCGGGCCGAAGGCCCAAGAGATCGCTCGCGCCGTTTTCCATCCTCGAGTCGAAAGGAAGAAGCACGCCGAGTCCTTCCTTCCTCCTCGCCGAGCGACCTTCGGCGAAATCCGCAACCCACGAACGGGCGAACTGTTGGATGAAGCCGTTGTCACCTTTTTCAAAGGGCCACAGAGTTATACGGGCGAAGATGTCGTCGAGTTCAGTTGCCACGGGAGTCCCGTCGTGCTGCGGCGCGTCCTGGACGTGCTGCTGGAGCTGGGCGCTCGTGCAGCCGGGCCGGGTGAGTTCACTCTGCGCGCTTTCCTCAACGGGAGAATAGACCTCACGCAGGCCGAGGCGATTCGCGATCTGATCGAAGCGCAGACCACGACGCAAGCTCGCGTCGCGCTGCGACAGATGCAAGGGAGTTTGTCCCAACGCCTGCAACCGATCCGGCAGACGCTCGTGGATGCGATCGTCCAGATGGAGACGGCCGTCGAATTCGTCGAGGACGACATCGTGACCGAAAGCCGAACGTCGCTTCTCTCTCGACTCGAGGACGCGATCGCTCATCTTGAGGAGATCGCCGCGCACTATCACACAGGACGCCTTGTCCGCGAAGGGATTCATATTGCCATCGTCGGGAAGCCCAACGTGGGGAAGTCGAGCCTCTTCAACCGCCTTCTGGAACGAGAGCGCGCCATCGTGACGGAGATCCCAGGCACGACGCGCGATATGCTCATCGAGACGGCTTCGATCGCCGGTATTCCCATTCACCTTGTGGATACGGCGGGCCTGCGCGAAGCGACCGATCGAATCGAACGTTTGGGAATTGAACGCAGCCGGCAGGCCATCGCCGATGCCGATCTCCTCCTCCTTGTATTGGATGGTTCGCAACCACTCGATGAGGACGATCGCACAGTCCTTGCGCAGACCAGCTCTGTGCCCCGACTCATCGCCATCAATAAGCAGGATCTTCCCGAACGTCTTGATCCCGAATCGGTCCAGGCGCTTGCCCCGACCTCTCCCATGTGTCGTGTCTCCGCCTTGACCGGCCATGGAGTGGATGAGCTGCGGCGGCAAATCGTGGAGATCCTCACCTCCGGTAGCGCGTTTCAGCCCGAAGATGTTATACTCACCAATGCACGCCATCACCGTTTGATCATGGCGGCTCGCGAGGCGATCCTCCGGGCGCGACAGGCGCTTTTGGATGGCTATTCGGAAGAGGTCGCCCTGGTCGGTCTGCACGATGCGCTTCGAAGCCTGGGGGAGATCACAGGCGAGGTGACGATCGAGGATATTCTGAATCAAATCTTCTCGACCTTCTGCATCGGGAAATGACAGCGATGAACTTCGATGGCCACTTTGACGTGATCGTCGTCGGCGGCGGGCACGCCGGATGCGAAGCTGCTCATGCGGCCGCCCGCATGGGCTGTCAAACGGCGCTCATTACCCTCTCGACCGAAATGATCGCCCAGATGTCCTGCAATCCGGCTATCGGCGGCATCGCCAAGGGCCACCTTGTGCGCGAGATTGACGCTCTTGGCGGCCTCATGGGCAGAGTCACCGATCGAATTGGCATCCATTTTCGCGTCCTCAATCGAAGCCGCGGCCCAGCTGTCCAATCTCCGCGCGCTCAATGTGACCGCACCGTCTATCGCCGAGAGATGCAACGAGAGCTTCGAGAAACGCCTCGCCTCTCGATCATCGAAGGCGAAGTGGCCGATCTGCTCCTTGCGGGTCGCCGCATTCTCGGCGTTCGTCTCGCTGATGGACGCCATTTCTCCGCCCGCGCCGTTGTCCTGACAACGGGGACGTTCCTGCGCGGCGTGATCCATATTGGACGATTGACCTTTCCCGCCGGACGTTTGAGTGAAAAGCCCGCGATCGAGCTGGCCAATACTCTCCGCCGAATCGGCTTCCGCATCGGACGCTTGAAGACGGGAACACCACCGCGCCTTGATGGCCGAACGATCGACTTCTCCCAGGCTGAACGGCAGCCGAGTGATGATCCTCCGCAACCCTTCTCCTTCACCACACGCGCGATCACCCAGCCCCTTATTGATTGCTTCATCGTCTATACCACACCCAAGTCGCATGAGGTCATCCGCCGAAACCTCGAGAAATCAGCTCTCTATAGCGGTCAGATCCAGGGCATCGGTCCCCGCTATTGCCCCTCCATCGAAGATAAGATCGTCAAATTCCCCGATAAAGAGCGGCACCAGATCTTTCTCGAACCCGAAGGCTACTATACCGACGAGGTCTACCCTAATGGCATCTCCTCCAGCATGCCCGTCGAAGTCCAACTGGAGTTTGTGCGGACAATCCCCGGTCTGGAACGCGCCAAGTTCATCCGCCCGGCCTACGCCATCGAATACGATTTCGTCGATCCGACAGAGCTTTACCCTTGGCTGGAGACCAAAAGGATCCAAGGCCTCTTCCACGCGGGCCAGATTAACGGGACGACAGGATACGAAGAAGCCGCCGCTCAAGGCATCATGGCCGGAATAAATGCCGCACTCCACGTTCGAGGCGAAGATCCTCTTGTGCTCAGCCGCTCGCAAGCCTACATCGGTATCCTCATTGACGATCTCGTCACAAAGGGCGTGGATGAACCCTACCGTATGTTCACCTCGCGGGCTGAACTGCGCCTACTCCTTCGCCACGACAACGCTGACATGAGACTTACAGAGATCGGGTATCGAATTGGCATGATAGACAGAGATCGCTATATCGAATTTTCAAGAAAACTAGAAAACATAGAAACGCTGAAGCACTACTTCTCAAATACAAAGATTAGAGATGACACTCCTGAGGGGATGCGATTCAGTGAAGTAACAGGGATTCGTCTGAATGAACCGATGGTTTTATCGAAACTTATCTGTCGTCCTGGAGTCGAAGCTGAGCACGTCGTCTTCCTTCTGCCCGATGCTTTGCGGAAGCGGGTGAGCAGCGAGGAGCTTCGAGTTGCAGTGAACGACCTGAAATATGCGGGGTATATTGAGAGCCAGCGGCAACTGGCTGAGAAACTGGAGCGGATGGAGACGCGGGCGATTCCTGAAGATATGGATTTCGGTCAGATCTCTGGGTTGTCGCGGGAGATCGTAGAGAAGCTGACACGGGTTCGGCCTCGGACGCTTGGGCAGGCGCGTCGGATTCCGGGCATGACGCCAGCAGCTTTGACGCTTCTAAACATTCATCTCGAACTTCGATCTCGACGTGAGAGAGCCCGAGCATAAAACGCGCACGTTTTGTACCCACGTGAAGGCGTGGGCGCAACGGTTCGGCCTCGTTCTCCCGGAAGCGCTGTGTGAGAAGCTCAGCGAGCATTATGCTCTCTTGCTTCGCTGGAATGAGCGAATCAATCTCACTCGGATTGTCGAACCAGAGGAAGCGGCCCGATTTCACTATGTCGAGTCGCTCTATGGAGAGAGATTTCTCGATCCCTCAATTCAAAAGATCGTAGATGTGGGTTCTGGAGGAGGATTTCCAGGGATCCCGCTAGCGCTGGCGCGTCCGGACACGAGGGTGGTCTTGATTGAGAAAGACAGAAAACGCGCTATCTTCCTCTTGGAGGCGATTCGCCAGCTCGGGCTTAGGAACGCGGACGTTTTTCACGGACGGTTCGAGGCATATGGGCATCGGGACTTCGATGGACTCACCTGTCGAGCGCTGGAACGGATGAGGGAAAAGCTTCCCGATCTTCTCGCTTTTGCTGAAGGAAGCGCACAGGTTCTCCTTTTTGGTGAGAGCGCCCTTGAGAATATTATCCGATGTCATACCGGTATTCTCTGGGAGATTCGTTCCATCGCCATTCCATATTCTCAGAAGCGACAGGTGTTCCTCCTCCGCCGATCGAACACAGCGATATGTTCCACGTGAAACCCCTCTACGCCTAGGGTTCCACGTGGAACGCCGCAAATTCACCTTTTCAATTGCGCTATTTTGTGCTATCTTGACGGCGACTCGTAAGACCATGGGTCGCACGATCGCCATTGCGAATCAGAAAGGGGGCGTGGGCAAAACCACGACGGCTGTCAATCTCTCGGCTGCGCTCGCTGCTCTCGGACGTCGCGTGCTGCTTGTAGACTTCGATCCCCAAGCTAATGCTACTTCGGGACTTGGATTCCGGCGCGGTGCTATCCGGAAGTCGGTTTATCACGCCCTTATCTTTGGCGAACCCATTGCTAATCTGTTTCTACCGACAGAGATCCCAACGCTCTGGCTTGTCCCTTCGGAACGAAACCTCACCGGAGCCGAGGTCGAGCTGGTCGATCTCGAACGACGCGAGCATCGCCTTCGCGAAGCTCTCGATCCTATTCGAGAAGAGTTCGATTTCCTCTTCATTGATTGCCCACCCTCGCTCGGACTCCTCACGCTCAATGCCCTGACGGCCGCAGATTCGGTCCTCGTGCCCATCCAGTGTGAATACTACGCCTTGGAAGGAGTCTCCGAGCTATGGGACACTCTTGTCCGGATCCGACGGCACTTCAACCCTCACCTTCAAATCGAAGGCTTCCTTCTCACAATGCACGACGAGCGAACGAACCTCTCGCATCAGGTCATGGCTGATCTCAGAGATTTCCTCGGCTCACAGGTCTTCCAAACCGTCATCCCGAGAAATGTGCGCCTGGCCGAAGCTCCAAGTCATGGAAAGCCTATTATCCTCTACGATGACCGCTCTCGTGGAGCCGAGAGCTATCGAAATCTCGCTCTGGAGGTGCTCAATCATGACGCGAAAGGCGCTCGGCAGAGGTCTTGAAGCGCTTCTTGGTGAGACGCCAACAACTGCAGAACAAGTCACGGAGTTAGACATTGATCTCATTGATCCCAATCCCCATCAGCCCCGCACCCGGTACGATGAACAGCGGTTACGCGAGCTATCCGATTCGATCAGTGCTCATGGCCTTGTGCAGCCCATTGTCGTTCGACGTCGCGGCCTCCGCTATGAACTGATTGCAGGAGAACGCCGATGGCGGGCAGCTCAAATGGCCGGATTGCTGAAGATCCCCGCTGTCATCCGCGACGTCCCGGATGAGCGCATGCTCGAACTCTCACTCATTGAGAACATTCACCGCGAGGACCTCAATCCTATTGAAGAAGCGCAAGCTTATCGTCAACTTATTGAACACCTGGGATTGACGCAAGAAGAAGTCGCTCGACGCGTCGGCCGAGATCGAACGTCAATCGCAAACTCCCTGAGACTCCTTCGTCTCCCCCGCGAAGTCCAGGCCTTTATTGAGGAAGGGAGGATCTCTTCCGGACATGCGAAGGCTCTCCTCGGTTTGGATTCAGCCGAAGCTCAAAAGCAACTGGCGCAAGAGATCATCGCACGCGGGCTCTCTGTGAGAGAGACCGAAGCCGCCGTGCGAAGATGGACAGCAAAGGTTCAAACCCGAAGGGTCCACCGGCAACTCGATCCCAATCTTCGCGCGGCTGCCCAACAACTCAGCCGATATTTGGGAACGAAGGTACGCATCCTTCCCAATACTCCTGGAGGAAGGATAGAGATCGAATACTACTCGATGGCTGATCTGGATCGCATCTATAACCTCATCCTTCGAAAAGGGGAGACTACGCCATGAGATTGCGAAAAAAGCCCCCGGTAGAAGTCCGAGGATTCCTTGACGACGGAACAGAAGTCATTGGAGACCTCAGATTTTCCGATGTCCTCCATCTACATGGACGTATCAAGGGAAGGGTGATTTCCGATGGAGAACTCATCGTCGGAGAAAAGGGCGTCATCGAAGGAGATGTCGAAGTGGGCATCTTGACCCTCGGTGGAATGCTCATCGGCAATATCATCGCGAAAAAGAAAGCGCACTTTTTGAATACGGCTCGTATTCGGGGAGATGTCACTACTCCTATTCTTCGCGTGGACGAAGGAGCCGTATGGGAGGGAAGCATCACGACTGCTCCCCAACCGCAAGAGAAAACATCCGACCGCGTGGCTCATGCTACCGGAGAAGTCGAAGCCCTTCGTTGAAAGCTTGACGTCTGAAGACTTCTATGCCCACAATTCCTCCTCCAGGAGGAAAAAGGCTTATGGAAGAGATGCAAGAACGAGAAGAGAGGAATTACGCTCAAGAAGAAGAGATCACTTACCATGCCGTTGAGAAAGATGGCGAGATCGCCGCGATCTGGGTCATGAAGGGGAAAAAGCATCTGCGTACAATTGATCCAAAGAGCGAAGAAGGACGGCGAATCCTGCAAGCCTATCGGCCAAGCATATAATTGAATTCTCTGTGCACTGAATAATCCCATCTAACCCGTTCCCAATGGGAAAATTTCTTCGGGCGAGCTGTGGATTTTTCTTGCCAAACAGGAGATTTTGTGGTACTCTTTGACGGGTTTTCAACAGGGTAAGTTATTGATAGTAATGTGGTTAATTTGCTTAAGTCGATTTTGAGGCTACTCATGTGGTGGTTGTGGAAATGTTGTGGAAAACTTCGATTACTTGCGTTCAATCAATGGAGTTGGGACAGATCGTCCGGACTCAGGATTTCTCTCTTACAGGGCAAAGCTGGAGCAGAAACTTCGAGAAGGAGTGGGATCTATGTCACGCCAAATCTGGGATGCTTTGCTATCGGCCATAGAGAAGCGGATCAATCATCACAGTTTCAGCACGTGGTTTCTGCCCTTGGTCTTTCGGGAGGCGAAGGACAAGGTGATCACTGTCGAAGCGCCCAATGCGATGTTCCGAGACTGGATCACAGACAACTACATGGACGTAGTTGAGGAAGCGCTCTCGGAGCTTGGGCTGACGAACTATACGCTTCGATTTCTCGTCAGAGGAGAAGGGGAGGTGCCTGAAGCGGAACCGAAAGGCGAGTCTTCTGAAGACCATCGGCTGCTCCCCTTATTCGAAGATGGCGAGAGCGATCTGATTGCCCATCCGGCGACTCGATTTGTTGACCTAGAGCCTGTTGAGCTTCCCCTGAATCCTCGATATACGTTCGATACATTTGTTGTCGGTTCCTCGAACCAATTCGCTCATGCGGCTGCACTCGCCGTAGCCGAATCTCCCTCTAAGGCCTATAATCCTCTCTACATCTATGGCGGAGTGGGTCTTGGAAAGACGCACCTCATGCACGCCATTGGTCATGCGATCCGCGCGAGGAACAAGCACCTTCGTCTCACCTATGTCTCTTCGGAGCGGTTCATGAACGAGCTGATCAATGCCATTCGCTACGACAAGACGCTAGCCTTTCGCGAGAAGTACCGTAACGTAGACGTCCTGCTCATCGACGACATCCAGTTCCTCGCCGGCAAGGAGCGCACACAAGAGGAGTTCTTCCATACGTTTAACGCACTCTACGATGCGCAGAAACAGATTGTTATCACAAGTGACTGTCCACCGCGCGAGATCCCCACATTGGAAGAACGGCTTCATTCCCGATTCGAATGGGGCCTGATCGCTGATATTCAACCGCCTGACCTAGAAACCAAGGTCGCCATTTTGAAGAAGAAGGCAGAACAGGAGAAGATTGCTCTTCCGGACAACGTGGCGCTTTTCATCGCGAGTAAGATCAAGTCGAACATTCGCGAGCTGGAAGGGGCCTTGATCCGCCTGATCGCCTACTCCTCGCTGACTGGGCGCCCGATCAGTCTTGTGCTCGCCCAGGAGACGCTTCGTGGATTGATAGACGAAGAAGAGGAGAAGACGGTGACCATTGAGCTGATTCAGAAGACGGTGGCCGATTACTTCGGCTTACGCGTCTCCGACTTGAAATCGAAGAACAACTCGCGATCCGTGGCCGAACCTCGACAGATTGCCATGTACCTGTGCAAGCGTCTGACGACGGCAAGCCTGCCCGAGATCGGCCGTGAATTCGGGGGCAAGCATCATACGACCGTCCTGCACAGTATCAACAAGATTAGCGAGCTGTACGAGAAGCGAGAAGATTTCCACAGGATTATCAACAGCCTAATTGATAGATTGAAATAGACTTAAAGATGTTTTCCACAGATACCGTCTGTGGATGGCTTGTGGAAAAATGTGGAAAGCTTCTAGAAGAAAAATTTATCCACAGGTTTTCGAGATTTCCACACAATATCCACAGGATTTTCCACAGGCCAGGAATGAGGTAAAGCTTTTTTATTCAACAACTTACTGGAAATCATCCACATTTCCACAAGCTCTACTAAGACTACTATCATATATCTACAGGTTTTTTCTAGAAGGAAAAAAGGAAAAGGAGAAGAAGCTATGCACCTCGTGATAGAGAGATCGTCGCTTTATCGAGAACTGGGGCTTGTGCACACAGTCGTCGAGCGGAAGCATACGATTCCCATCTTGTCGTATGTTCGCATGGAGGCGCGGGAAGGAGGGATCGTCCTCACGGGCACGGACCTGGATGTCAGCATGCGGGTGCAGTGCGAGGCCGATGTGCGGGAGGTGGGGACTGTGTGCATCCCAGCGCGAAAGTTCTTCGACATTGTGCGAGCGCTCGGGGAAGAGCCTGTGGTCATCGCGGGTACGGAAGAGAAGGTCACGATCACATCGGGACGCTCGCGGTTTCGCCTGGCCGGACTTCCCGTGGAGAATTTTCCCGATATTCCGGAGATGACCTCACACGACGAGCTTCGGCTTCCGACCGATGAGCTCCAGACAGCGATCCGTCGCGTTATCTTTGCGACGACGATGGAAGAAGCGCGCTATGCACTCTCCGGCGTGCAGATGGAATGGGAGAAGGGATCATGGATACGGCTCGTGGCCACGGATGGGCATCGGCTGGCTGTGTGTGAGTGGGGGGAGCCGTCATCGGGAGAGAAACGTTCGGTTCTCATCCCGAAGAAAGCGATGCGCGAGCTCAGTCGGCTCATTGAGCATGGTGACAGTGAGATGGTGGAGTTTTGCCGCGATGAGAATCACGTCTTTTTCCGGGTGGGTCGCCGGCTGCTTGTCTCGCGGCTTTTGACGGGGCAATTTCCCAATTACGAGCTGGTGATTCCGAAGGAAGCGGTGGCGCGGGCTGTGATTTCCGCTCCCGAATGGCGAAAGGCTCTCGATCGCGTGGCCATTCTCTCGGATGAACGAAGTCGCGGAGTGCGGATGAATCTGTCGTCGGGGAGCATGGTGCTCACGGCGCGGCGATTTGAGGAAGATGAAGAAGCCGTTGATGAGGTGCCCGTGACATATGAAGGGGAGTCTCTGGAGATCGCCTTCAGCAGCGAATATCTTGCAGACTTCCTCAGCGTCGTCGAAGGGGATGTCGAGGTCTGGATCACGAACGCTCACAGTCCGGTGCGGCTGGCACCCATCGGTGACGCGATGTCCTATGTCTATGTGGTCATGCCGATGCGATTGGCGTAGGGGGAAGTGACCTGAGGGCTCTTTCTCAAGCTCCTATGCGCGTCGCGCGTGAGCGTGTGCTTGGGGAGAACCACCTTGGCTCTTCCCCTGAGTGTGATAAAATTGCTGGGCGCGAGCGCCTATCGGGAGGTGAGCGGATGGGGGACGCGATGATCGAAGTGAGCCATCTGACGAAATACTATGATGGCGTGCCGGCTGTTGATCGGATCTCCTTCACTATCGCTCGAGGAGAGATTGTCGGGTATCTCGGTCCGAATGGGGCGGGGAAGAGCACGACGGTGAAGATGCTCACGGGCATATTGCGTCCGACCGAAGGGTCCATCCTCATTGATGGTCTTGATCTCTTGAGAGAGCCCATCGAGGTGAAGAAGCGTATTGGGTATGTCCCGGAAACGGGCGGTCTTTATGAGAGCCTGACAGCGTATGAATACCTGCAGCTTGTCGGGCGCCTTCATCATATCCCCGACGAGGTCTTGGACCATCGCATCGAGGAATTCCTGAGGACGTTTGGGCTCGAGGGGGTCATGCACGAACGGCTCTCCAGCTACTCAAAGGGGATGAAGCAGAAGGTGCTCATCTCGGCGGCGCTTCTTCACAATCCGAAAGTTCTCTTTTTGGACGAACCGCTCACAGGACTGGATGCGCACAGCGCTCTGCTGTTGAAGGAACTGCTTCGGTATTTGGCGGCCGAAGGGAAGACGATCTTCTATTGCTCGCACATTCTGGATGTCGTGGAGCGGACGTGCACGCGGGTGATCATCATTCACAAGGGGCGGATTGTGGCGGATGGGACTGTCGAGCAGCTCAAGGAGCTGACGCGTCAGGACACGCTCGAAGACGTCTTCAAGCAACTGACCTACAGCTCGGACATCGAAGGATTGGCGCAGGTCTTCGCCCGCCATATCCTGGAGAGAGACGCGTGAGTCGTCGGCTTCTCGCCTCTCTGGAACACGTGGCTCGTCGCCTCGGGATTGATCCGCACCAGTATTGGCATTTACTTCGCGCCTCTCTCCTTGTGGACTTTCGGCGTCAGAGTGCTGTGGCGTCCGATCAGCCCACGCGATCCGCGCTTCTTATGACGTGTCTCGTCTTTGGTCTCTTCAGCTTGGTGCTCGCGCTCTTCGCCTTCCGGACGCTGAGCAGTTTCCACTATTCGCTCCTGTTCCTCGCGTATTCGATGTTAATGATCGCCTTCATCGTTCTTTCTGAGTTCGGAGCCACGATCATCAGTCCCGATGACTATGAAGTCTTAGGGCCTCGACCGATCACGTCTCGGACTTACTTTGCCGCGAAGCTGAGCAATCTTCTCTTCTACGTTGTGCTGATCGGTTCCTCGCTCAATATCTTTCCGGCACTGATGGGGGCGTTCTCGGACTTCGCCGACCGGAGTTTTCCGTTGGTCTATTTCCCGGTGGCGCTTTTGGCTGGCCTCTTTTCGGCAATGCTCGTCGTGCTTTTGTATGGCGCCGTACTGCGCGTCGTCAACTACGAGAAGTTCAAGGACGTCCTCGTCTACATCCAAGTCGTCTTCTCATTTTTCGTCTTCTTCGGTTACCAACTGCTCCTGCGCGCGATGCCCCATCTGGAGCAGGGGCAGCACGGCGGAGGCCGTCGCGCGATTCTTCTCACTCCGCCTGGGTGGTTCGCCGGACTGGTGCAAGTAGGGCTCGGACAGTGGGAGCGCGACTATCTGCTATGGGCGGGGTGGGGGATACTGATGACAGGGGTTCTCGTCGGAGCGGGCTTGCGGAGTTTTTCTCTGGAATACTCGCGGCACCTGGCGCAGCTGCGTGCGGTGACGGCCGAGCGATGGCGCATGCGACGCCGCCTTCGCCTGCGGGCGTTGGAACGACTCTTGGGGAAGAGTCCCGAAGAGCGCGTGGCGTTCTTCTTCGTCCGACAGATGTTGCGGCGGAATCGTACGTTGAAGCTGCGTCTCTATCCGGCCTTGGGCTTCCCTATCGCCTTTGTCGCAATCGGGATCTTGGAGAAGAACCTGACCGATCCCTTTCTGTCGAGCTCTTCTGTCTCCTCGGTGGTGTTCTTCACGGCGCTTGTGGGGCCGCTTCTGGTTTTGAACTTTCATGCCCTTCTGCCGTATTCGGAGGAGCATGGAGCGGCTTGGGTCTTTCGGGTGACTCCTGTGCGGGATCTCAGCAGGTTCTTCGCCGGCGTGAAGAAGGCGTTTCTCGTTTCGATCCTCCTGCCGCTCTTCCTGCTCACCGGAGGGCTCTTCTCCGTGTTTTGGGCGCCGGCGCATGCCTTCCTGCATGCGGCTTTCAGCTTCGTCCTCAGCTATCTCTTTCTCGGCATCGTGTTTCTCTTTTATCGCGGCGGATTCCCTTTCTCGCAGGAGCCGGCGAAGATGGTCCAGACGCGACAGATGGCGCTCGCCTTTCTCTCAATGCCCCTTTGGGGGGCGATGTTCGCGCTCATGTACATTCTCTACAGACATCCGAAGTGGATGTTCGGCGCTTTAGGAATTTTGCTTTTGCTTGGGTGGATCGTGAATCGCGCCGCTGATCAGAAGGCTGCTCGTGCGACGATGGCGCAGCAGGAATGGGAGTGAGGACGATGAGCCGAAGACCTCTTCGGGCTTCGATGGCGAAGCCGCCAGGGTCCGCGCTCGGTGTTTTGTACTGTGGGCCGTTGATGTGCTCGCGCGTGGAGCCGGTGATGTTTTGTCCATACTGTGGGACTTCGATGGGGCTTGAACATGCCGTCGCCGGTGCGGGTGGGAGGGGGATTATGACGGCGCTTCTCGGTCGGATGAATGGTGCGATCTTGGCGCTCATTGGGATCGGCCTGATGGTCTGGGCTCGAGGGGTGAGAACTACTCGCAAGAGTAAGAACGAAAATGGCTAGATCGGCATGAAACTGAGCGGATGGGTGAGAACGCACGGCATCGCGTACAAGACGGCCTGGCGGTGGGTGCGGCAAGGGAAGATGGCGGTGCTCCTCGAATAGACTCTCACCGGGACGTGACTGAAGTTCGAAATCTTCTCGGTTTTGCCTTGGCCGAACGAGAGTCGGCGAGAACCACCGTCAGTTCGGCGGGAAGTGACGCTTATGGACATCAGCAGAGCCGGTAGATGAAGCGGGAAGCAGCCGGGACAGACGTCTCGCGACATCTGTCCATGAGGCGCAGAACGGCGAAGGAGCACAACTATTCCTGAGCTTCGCGAACGACCTGAATTCGAATCTCGGCCGTCACGTCGCGATGCACTTTCACCGGGATCGTGTACTCGCCCAGATACTTGATGGGATGCTCCAAGAGGATCTTCCGCCGATCCACTTCGATCCCGCGTTCGGCCAGCGCGTGCGCGATATCCATAGCCGTGACCGAGCCGAAGAGCAGATCCTGATCACCGACCTTGCGGGGGAATACGAGCACCAGGTCCCGGAGTCGCTCGACCAGCTCTTCCGCCTGCGCGCGCTCGCGCGCCTCGCGCCGCGCCAGAAGCTGTCGCTCCTGCTCAATTGCCTTCACATTCGCGGACGTGGCCAGTACCGCCAATCCCCGCGGCAGAAGATAATTCCGCGCATATCCGGCCTTGACGCGCACGATCTGCCCTCTTCGCCCCAGATGCTCTACGTCCTCTCGAAGCAAGACTTCCACTGTCGCCATCTTCTCCTCCCGCAGAGCTCCTTTTCGGAGCGCTCAATCCGTCACATAAGGTAAGAGCGCCATGTTGCGCGCCCGCTTGATGGCGCGCGTCAACATGCGCTGATGCGGCGCGCACACGCCCGAGAGACGACGGGGCATGATCCTTCCCCGCTCGGGAGTGAAGGCCTTCAACGTCTCGACGTCCTTGTAGTCAATCAGGTCCACCTTCTCCCGACAGAATCGGCACTCGCGGCGACGCCGGACCCGATGTGGCAGGCCGGCACTCGTCATCGAAGACGACGTGTTCACTGTCTCCGCAGCGGCCATCTCTGCTCACCTCCCTTCCGTTCGAATCTCTCCCGCGAACATTTCGGATTGCGCGGGGATCTCCTTGAGATCTCTGCCACCGGTTATTTCTCCTCCTCTCCTGCTTTCCCTTTAGCCCCCTCGCGCGCCTGTCGCGTGGCTGCAGCGCGCGCTCGACGCGCCGCCTTCCGTTGCCGCCGACGCTTCATCCGCTCCACTCGTTTCAGCTCCTCGTCAATGCGGAGGATGATGTGGCGCAAGACGGCGTCCGAGACGCGCAAGCGGCGGTCCAATTCCGCAATCTCCACCCCGTTCCCCTCGAAATGCATGAGCACGTACGTTCCCTCGCGCACGTGATCAATCTCATACGCGAGGTGACGGCGTCCGAGGTTCTGAACGGTGGTGAGAGTCGCTCCCACGTTCCCAATATGCTCCTTCACCTGTTCGATGAAGGCGGCCGCTTCGTGATCGGATAACGTCGGACGAAGGATGAAAAGAAGTTCGTACTTTCTCACTCCCTCTCCCTCCTCTCGGATGTTCTCCCTCCGTCGAACAGCTCCACCTCCATGGGTGGAGCGAGGAGTCCGCCGGGTCACGTCCCGGCAATTCTCTCAGAGGCTTCCCTCGCATCGTCCTCGCGAACTCGAGGAAGCTCCGACCGAAGAGGGCTCGGCGATCGGAACCTCGCGCGCCGCGCCCCGAGTGTTGAACACTGCCATGGCCTTCTCGATGCCTTCGCGCACCCAGAGCTGCGCGGCGGCCACAGCCCGTTCGAGCATCTCCTCGACAATCGGCTCCTCATCCGGCTCAAATGGCGAGAGGACGAAGCGGACCGTATCTTCGATCGGAACGCTCGGTCGAATTCCCAGCCGCAGACGAGGGACGTCCGAGCTGGAAAGCGCCTCGATCACCGATTGTAATCCCCGATGGCCTCCGGCGCTCCCTTTGCGTCGAATTCGAATTGTTCCCAGCCGCAGATCGAGATCATCGAGCACGACCAACACATCCTCCAAAGGAACCGCGTAGCGGCGCACCAGTGCGCCAACAGCGCGCCCGCTCAGGTTCATATACGTCTGCGGCTTGACCAACAGGACCGCACCCCCCTCCATGTGCGCCTCGGCCACGAGCGCCTCCGCCTCGCAATGCGCGAAGTTCGCACCCGCAATATCCGCCAACCGCTCCACGACGCGAAATCCGAGATTATGTCGCGTTCGGGCGTACGCTCGGCCCGGGTTCCCCAGTCCGACGATCAGCTTCATCTCCGACCTCGGCGATGTCACTCTTCCTCTCGAGCCCCCTCAGCCTTTCCCTTCTTGATGACCTCAGGCTCCGTCGGAGCGGCAACCACCTCCTCTTCAGCCACGCGCGGCGCGAGTACGCTCACGATCACGCGCTCCGGATCATCGAGGACGCGGAGGCGATCGCCGAGAGACAAATCCTTCACGGCGATGTGATCGCCGATCTCCAGCCCACTCACGTCCACCTGGAGGCGCGCGGGGATCTCCGTCGGCACGCACTCGATCTCCACCTCATGCGTCGCGAACTCGAGCACCCCCCCGTGTCGGACTCCGATGGCATCGCCCACCAGCTCGATGGGGACCCGGACGCGCGTCGGTTTGGTCAGATCCACGCGCAGGAAATCCACATGCAGGAGCACTCCCGTAATCGGATCGAGCTGCCAGTCTTTGATGATCACCGATACGGTGCGCCCATTGAGGGCGAGCGAAAAGATGCTCGTATGTCCATACTTGCGGAAGATCTCCAAAATGCGCCCTTTCTCGACGGCGATGGGCACCGGTGGCTCCGCGCCGCCATAGAGGATCGCTGGGATCTTCCCCGCGCGGCGCAATTGACGCGCTCCGCCTTTGCCCAGGCGCGTCCGAACTTCTGCCGATACGGTCACATCCACATGGCCCATAGGAGTCCTCCTCGCATGCTCTCCTCAAATGAACAACCGACTCACGGATGTCTCTTCGTGAATGGAGCGAATCGCTTCGCCGAGAAGCGGCGCGACGCTCAAGCGCGTGACCTTGGAGACCTCTCGGCCGCGCGGCGCGAGCGGAATCGTATTGGTCACGACGACCTCCTTCAAAGGCGCACGTTCGATCCGCTCAAGAGCCGGTCCGGAGAAGACCGGATGCGTGCAGCAGGCATAGACGTCGCGCGCGCCTTCTCGAAGCAAGGCCTCCGTCGCTTCGGTCAACGTGCCCGCCGTATCAATCATGTCATCTACAATGAGCGCCGTGCGTCCTCTGACCTCTCCGATGACATGCAAGACTTCAGCGACATTGGCGTGTTCGCGCCGCTTGTCAATAATGGCCAGCTCGGCGTTTAAACGTTTGGCATAGGCGCGGGCGCGCTCAGCCCCCCCGGCATCTGGAGAGACGACAACCAGATCCGGAATCGCTTTCTTCCGAAAATACTCGATGAGCACGGGAGCGGCGAAGAGATGATCCACCGGGATGTTGAAGAACCCCTGAATCTGTCCCGCATGCAGATCCATGGTCAGGACACGCGAGGCTCCGGCCGTTGTCAACAGATCGGCCACGAGCTTGGCCGATATGGGCACGCGCGGCTTATCCTTCCGATCCTGCCGCGCATATCCGAAGTACGGGATCACCGCTGTGATCCGTTGCGCCGACGCTCGTCGAAAAGCGTCCAACATGATAAGCAGCTCCATCAAATTGGAATCTACCGGGGGACACGTGGACTGCACGACGAAGACATCGGCGCCGCGCACATTCTCCAGAATCTGGAACTGGATCTCTCCGTCGCTGAAGCGCCCCAAATACGCGTCGCCGAGCGGGACCTTCAGGTACCGACAGATCTCCTCCGCCAGCTCTCGATTCGAGTTTCCGGAGAAAATCTTCATCCCGTTCATCCGCGTCGCCCTCACCCTTCTCAGGATCCCTCACACTGTGTCGCGCGCAATGGTCGCGCTGTCCGAGACATACGGATGCGAAGATCGTGAGCTTCGGGAACCCAAAAGGGGAATGGCTGGAGGGGAAGGACTCGAACCTTCAAACCCGGCTCCAAAGGCCGGTGTGATACCTGTTTCACCACCCTCCAGCATCGTTCGCTCGTCCAGATGAGATATTCGCTCAAGGATCGTTCGTTTCACCCACGAGGCCGGCCACCAGACGCGCCCAATACTGCCGCCGATTCACCGTCTGTGCGCGCGCGCACCACCATCCGAGGCGCCGATATGCGTCCTCGGCATCGGTCAGAGCATCCTCGTTGTCAAAGACCCCGAAGATCGTCGGCCCACTTCCGGAGAGGCCAGCAGCGTGCGCTCCCAGCTCTCGCATTCGGTCAAGTCCGCGCGCCAGCTCCGGATATCGCGCTCGCACGACGTCCTCGAAATCATTCCCTGCAATGATCTCGGAGAGGGGAAGGGCCTCTTCTTCCCCCTCGCACGCCCGCACGGCGCGATACCAAACCCTTGAGCAAAGCGAAATGTTACTCGGGTTGGCTCGCTTTGTCAATTGCCGATACGCCCAGACGGTAGGGATCGCGAACCCCGGATGGGCGAGCAGCAGAGAGAGGGTCTTAACTTCTGGCAGCGGATAGACCTCATCGCCGCGTCCGATCCCGAGAGCCGTTCCGCCGAGGAAGAAGAAGGGCACATCGGAGCCGAGCGCGCGCCCGAGCTCAAGCTGCGCTTCCGGCTCAAGCTCCACACCCCACAAGCGCGCGAGCGCAAGCACCGTGACGGCCGCATTGCTGCTCCCTCCGCCGAGTCCCGCCCCGACGGGAATCCGCTTCTCGATATGGATTCGAACGCCTGTCCTCACTCCCTTCGCACGCTGCAAAAGCTGAGCCGCTCGGAAGACGAGATTCGCTTCGCCCGTGGGGACATCCGGGTGGGAGCAGGTAATCGAGATCCCCTCCTCAGTCCGCTCGAACGCGAGTCCGTCGGTCAGATCAATCGTTTGCAACACAGTGCGGATCTCGTGATACCCATCCGGACGCCGACCGAGAACCTCCAGCATCCAATTGATCTTTGCGAAGGCGGGAACGCAGAGGCGCATTACCGATCCAGGAAGATCTGCGTGATGTAATAGGCTCCGCGCTCCGAGACAGCCACGCCGACGCCTGTATATCGAAACGGTCCAAGGATGTTTCGCTTATGCCCCGGACTCATCATCCATTGGTGAATCGTCGTGCTCACCGGGGAGATGGGATCGAAGTTGAGGGCGAGGTTCTCCGCGACCATGCGATACCGTTTGAGGCCCCACTGCCGCAGGCGCGCGTCCACATCCTTGCCTTCCGGCGTCATGTGCCCGAAAAATCGCCGCGCGGCCATGTCCTGGCTATGCTCTCGCGCGATCTTGGCCAAAAGCGTATCCCACACAAGCGGCGGTGCGCCCCGCCGTACGCGCTCGCGATTAATCTCCTCGAAGATCCACATCTCCACGTGCGCTGGCGGAAATCGAATCCATTCAAGAGGCGCGGGATGAGGTCCTTTGGCGGCGCCAAGGAGCGAAGACCCTGCGAGTCCCATCGGCGAGAGGGCGATCCCTCCAGATACGGCGAGACTGAGTACACAGCAGATCAGCCAGCTCTCCATCGGCCCTGCCCCTTCACGTCCGAGGAGCACTCCGTTTCGAAGCGCAGCGCATCATCGCTGTCCTTTCGCCTGTCGCACCTTCTCCAGTTTCTGCTTCAGGCGTTCGCGCTCGCGCGATTCGGTGGCCAACTGCACGGCGCGCTCGTATGCTTGAAGCGCTCGATCGAGTCGTCCCTGGCGTTGATATAGGTCGCCCAAGTGCTCATGGATGGTTGCATCGCGCGGCTCGTAGAGCACGGCCTGTTCCAGATACCGCTCCGCCTCGTCCAGATTCCCCAGTTGGAAGTAAACCCATCCGAGGCTGTCCAGGAATGCGCCATTGGTCGGCTCGATATTCACAGCGCGCCGGATCAGCTCTAGCGCTTCTTCCAACCGTTCCCCCCGCTCGGCCAGATAGTAGCCGAGATTGTTGAGAGCCGTCGCATTGTCGGCATCCTGCTCCAGGACTCGTCGCAACGTGGCTTCAGCTTCGGCGAAGCGCCCCAAGCGTTCTTGAACCACACTCAACTGAATGAGCAGCCCGTTATTGCGGGGGTCACGCCGAAGGGCCTCTTGCAGGATGGCTTCCGCCTCCGCGTATCGTTCGGCATCGCTGAGCACGAGGGCTTTTGTGGAGAGCACCTCGATATCCTCGCTGAGCCCGGTGAGCAAGCTCTCGAGAAGGCGCACCGCTTCCTCCACGCGTCCCAGCCGCCCGAGCGCTTGCGCCTGGAGGAGTCGGAAACGGCGCTCATCGGGATAGCGCTTGGCCGCTTGTTGAGCATGAGCGAGCATCGCCTCGAAATCGCGCTCTTCGCGAAAGGTATCCACCAACAGCAAGTCCGCCCGAGGATTTTTCTCCCCCAGCACGCGCCGCATGCGCTCGACCATGCGAAAGGCATCCTCTCGCCGTCCCGCGCGCCGATAGGCCAGGGCCATATGCGTCATCACCATCTCGACGGCCTCCCGATGGCTTTCGGGCGCTGTGCCGTCAGCGGTTGTGAGCGTTCTCAGGATCTCCTCATAGGTCGCGATGGCGTCATCCACCTGTCCGACCTCTTCATAGGTCTGCGCAAGAGCGAAGCGCACGTTCAAGCTCTCGCCGGGCGCACTGCCCGCGAGCGCCTTCTTCAAAGTCTCAATCGCCTCGGCGCGACGTCCCGCTCGCCGATGAGCTTGCGCCGTCAGGCGCAGGGCTTCCATATTGCGCGGTTGCTCTGCGAGAATGCGACGCAAGATCTCAATCGCCTCGTCGTACTTACCCGAGAAGACGAGCGCCTCGGCGTAATTGATCCGCAGTTCGCTGTTGCTCGGATCGCGCTCGAGGGCCTCTTGATACGTATGCAACGCTTCACGCGTATGCCCCTGATAGAGGAGCGACTTCGCCAACAGGATCGCATATTCCGATTCGGGCTGATTCATCAACGCACGCGCGGCGTTCTCGGCCGCTTGCCGATACTGCCGCCGATCGAAGTAAATGAGCGCCAACCGATAGAACGCTTCATCGGCCGTCGGGTCGTTGCCGGTCCACCGTTCGAGCGCTTCCTTCAACCCCTCGGTATCCTCCAAAAAGGCGTAGAGCTGCGCCAACGATTGCCACGCCTCGACATCCAGATCGTCCTCGGCCACGACCTTTCGGAAGGCTTCGACCGCTCGACGCGCTTTCTCCCGATCGCGAGTCGTCAGTGCGTCTTCCCGAAGCAAGCGCCCCAGGATCCGATGCGCACCAATAGCGCGAGGATCCAGCTCCAGCGCCCGCTCGGCTTCGCGCCGCGCCTGGGTCTGATTCCGAAGCTGATAGTACAACTCCGCCATGGCAATATGGGGCTGAGGCGCGTTGGGATCAAGCGTTGCCACCCTCTGGAACAGATTGAGCGCTCGCATGTAATCCCCGCGCATGGCTGCCCGCATGGCCTCGCCATACGTCAGAAGCGCCTCCACACGAGGCTTATGCTTGGCCTCTTCGTGAACAGCCGCGCGCTGCTCAGCTGGAGCTGTGGCTTTCCCATTGAGGATCACTTGAGCCGCCGCCAGCGTTCCCCCCTCGAGCAGAACGAGGCTGAGCGTCCCTCCGAGAACTCGACGTGTCATCGCTCGCACAATTCTCCACCTCATCCTCGTCTCCTTACAAAGACTGGCGCGCGCGCTCCATCGCTCGATGCCAGCTCGAGCGCCTGGGAGAGGTGTAGAGCAAGAGGATGAGCCCGATTCCACCCAGCCGCCACATATCTTCGAACACGCGCGTGAACAGGCTCACACCCAGTCCAAGAAGGATGACAGCTTCGCTCATCACTCCCAGAAGAATCGTCCCCTTCACCAAGTGTGCGACGACGCCCTCGACCCCTCGCTGCGCCGCCAAGCGCCCCATCCGTCCCGCGCCAAGCAACCATCGGCGCAGGACGATCACGCCGATGCTCACACCGAATGCCACGCCATAGATCGTCCGTCGCAGTGCTCCATGCTCCGCCGCCGAGACGAGCGAGACGCTCATGGCGTGGCTGAAGAGATAGCTGATGAGAAATGCCATGAGTCCGCTCGAGAATAACGCTCCGTGAATCGTCCTCGCCAGCCGATAATGCCTCTCAAACCGCGTGACCTCGTCCATGCTTCCGCTCCTTTCACAGGCGCGGAGCGATGACTTCCCCATTCTCGATGATGATCTCGTCGCCGCTCCGTGGCTCTCCATCCGGTCCGAGCGATTCCAGGCGGTATCCCCTCGCGGTGATCGTGTAGCGGAGCGGGCGATGCCACCAATCTTCGCGAATGACCCGCGGCAGATATGTCGGCACCAGATGATCCACAAGGGCGGCGAAATCGGCGACCGGGGGATAAAACCCTCGCTCCTTGCGAAAGGCCTCCAGGGCGCGAGACACCTCGCGCAGATCGGCGAGTGTGCGCCGAATCTTCTCCGCGCGCACCGCCGTTGTCACCAGCTCGACGCTCTCCCATTGGCGATCCCCGACGCGGACTTCGGTGATCTCCCAGCGATCCTCCCGCCGCGTGAATTTGAAGGCTGTCAGGACGAATGCCTCCACAACCGCATCGCGCCCTCCGAGGCGATCAATACGACGAATGTGCACGTTCTCCTTAGGAAGCTGAATCCCGCCGACCGTCGCGACCAGCCGTCGCGCTTCACCGGGTGGCAGCTCCTGGCGCGCTCCAACGCCCATCAGAAACGCCCCAGCCAAGGCCAGGACCAGACCGCCTCTCTTCCACATCTTCTTGCCTTGACTCCGCAGCCCCATGAGATACCGTTCCCCAATCCGTGGTCTTTTATCTCGCCACAGAGTTTGGGTTTGCAACCGGCACCGTAGGGTCCGGTGAGGAATCGCTTAAGGATCACCCGGGCGGCGGTGACATCCGCCGGGCCTGCGCAGCCACACTTCAGGCACCGGAAGCGATCCCTGTCGAGGCGATTCCTCTGCTCGACGTGGCCGCATGCGTGGCACTCGATACTGCTTCGACGGGCAGACACTGTGACAAAGCGAACACGGTTCGCGTCACAGGTCATTCTGAGCCTCGCCAGCCAGTACCGATATGCCCACGCGCCGAGCACGCGGCGCATATTTTGGCTCACGCGCCGTGTGAGCTTGGTCTTGTCGTTGATCCCCCTAAGCCTCTCGACCACAACGAGATCAACGCCTTTGATGACGTCTCGCGCCGTCTCGTCTATCAGTTGCCGCAGGGCGCGACAAGCGCGCCTCTGGCCCTTCGAGCCAGGAACGCAGCGATTGATCCGTAACCACCGATAGGCGGTTTTGTCGTCTATACCCTGCTGCCGCGCCCAATCCGCTAGCTTCACGGTATTAAACCATCCGGCAGTTGTCAACCCTCCGGGCGAAGGCCCAGAGGGGAAAATGGTACCAAAGGCCGCATCCTTTTATCGAGCGAATCCGGTACCGCGTGGGGACCCCCCGTGAGCGACCGTTTCGTCTGCGCCATGCTCGCTCCTTGCGCACCTCACCGCATGGGACCTCTCGCGCGGGGGTCCCGTAGGATGAGAATCTCCTCGAAGATGGAGCTGGCCACTTCGCGCCCTTTTTCATCGAAACCGCGCACTTGCCAGAGATATCGCTCCCCACGGTGGAGCTGCATCTGCACAGCCTCGGGTAATTGCAACTCGACCTCTCGCACCGGCGGACTCCGCCAAATCAAGCGATAGCTCACATCGCTCAGCTCCACGACGTAATGATCGGCGATGGGCGAAGGCCGCCAGACGAACTCGATGACCTCATCCCGCACATCGCTCACCGGGCTGATAAGCTGGATGATGCGCGCCCGCTCCCGCTGCCGCCGCACTTGCTCTCGATGTGTGAACCATTCAAAGACGTAGGTGAGTACGAGCCCGCCCATGCCGAGCGCCAGAACACCAAGTGCCCACCTCCGCGCGCGTCGTTTCCACTGAGGCCACTCCGGGAACTCCTCCACGATCTCGCGCTCGATCGCGCGCGCTCGTTCCCGCAGGCGTGCTCGAAGGCTCCTCCGCGAAGAAGGGGTGGACTCTGAGGCCGTTTCTCTCCCCATCACCGGTGATCTTAGAAGCGCTCCCCCCTGCGGCGCAAGACGCCACTCTCCCGCTGGTCACTTCGAAGAACTCCCCCCTTGCCGACGCTCGATGAGTGACCTACGATGGCCATCGAATATGTGCGAAAGTGAGAGGATGTGGGGCACAGACGCGCTCGCGTTCACCGAGCGCACGACGGAGACAGCATTTTTTGAAGCATCGGGAGGGGAGAGCCATGAAACACGGACTGTTCGCGCTTTTGCTGCTGGGCGCTCTCGCGTCCGCGACGCGAGCTCAAAACGCGCCGGTGACGCTAGAGGAATTGGTCCGAAGTGCGGGCACGATCCTCACCGGAAGGGTTCTGGACGTTCGTGAAGAGCGCCATCCCCGCTATCCCTATCTGATCGTCACGCGCGTCACGCTCGCTGTTGAGCGCACATTCAAAGGTGGGACTCGCGCATCCTCCGGGCGCTTCACCTTCCGTCAGATCGGTGGCCTGACGCGATTCCGGATCTTCGATCTGCCCGGATATCAAGTGGGCGAGGAGCTTGTGCTCTTTCTTTACCCAGAGAGCGCCTACGGATTAACCAGTCCCGTCGGAGGGATGGCCGGGAAGTTCCGCCTCTTTGTGGATCCGCAGACGAATCGGCGCGTGATCGCCACTAGATTTGATGAGCTCGGACTCCCGCATGGGCTCACTCTACACTCCGAGCGCGGACCTATGGAGTACGAGACGTTCGCCGTGCGCATTGCCCAAATGGTGGGTGCGCTTCGATAGCAGGGAGGTTCCCTCATGAAGCGTCTCTCTGTCTTTCTCTTCGGCTTCATCTTCGGTCTCGCCACGCTTCACCTTCCTTCTCCCCCCCTCCGGGCGGGTGGCCCTTGGGCCGTCACCCGCTGGGGTACGCCGTTTCGATGGGATCCGGCGCGACCGATCACTTACATGCTCACTCAAGGACCGCTCGGTCCGCTTTCGCCGGAACAAGCAGCGGCGCTCGTCGAGCAGGCGTTCGAGACGTGGGCGAGCGTCCCAACGGCGCATCTGCAGATTCGCTCGGCCGGCCAAATGAACGTGAGCGTGACCGGAGCGAATGTGCTCTCATTCCTCAACGATATCGTGCGCCGGTGTCAGGCAGAGCGCCTGTGCACGAATCCTGTGATCCTCGATTCCGATGGGAGCGCCACAGATGCCCTTCTCGGGCGAGGGAGCAGCGCGCGAATGGCTGCATGGGCGGAGCTTCTTGCGATGACGGACAGGGAGATCCTCCAAGGGGTCGTCCTCATCAACGGACGCTTCGCAAGAGAACCGGATCGCCTGCGGGGCATTCTCACGCACGAGGTCGGCCACTTCCTCGGCCTCGATCATTCGCAGCTTCATGCGGATGCCGTCTTCGATGCCAATCCTGAGAACGATCGCATCGTCCCCACGATGTTCCCTTTCTTCACCCCGCAATTTCGCGTGGAGGAGTGGGCCACGCTCCATCTGGACGATCGCGCAGCGCTCTCGGCTCTCTATCCCGCGCCCGAGTTCGACCTGACGACGGGGACGATTCGCGGACGCATCCTCTATGCCGATGGCGTCGGCTTCATGGGCGCGAACGTGATCGCGCGAAAAGTGGACGATCCCCAGATGACGGCCATCTCCACTGTCTCCGGATACCGGCACATCGGCACCATTCCCACGACGGACAAGCCATTTCACTTGGGATATGTAGGCGCCGACGATCCGGATCTGCTCGGATACTACGAGATCCGGGGACTCCCCCCCGGCACGTACACGGTCGAGATCGAGCCCATTGATCCCCGCTTCACGGGAGCCGGTCGCGTAGGCCCCCTTGATCCGCCCTCTCCATTGCCCTCCCCCCGCGAATTCTACAGCGGCCCCAGCGAGTCCGACCGCGATGATCCCGCTGATCGTGCGCTCATCACGATTCTCCCAGGTGCCGTCGTCGAGGAGGTGAACATCATCCTGAACACGTCGGTCACTCGCCCCTCGAACGATGAGTGTGCATCCGCGACGCCGATCTCCGATGCCTCGTTCGTGGATCGCGTGAACGTGTGGATGGCCACAACGGCCGCGACCGATCCCCCGCAGTCCTGCACGTGGGGGAGGCGAAACAGCCAGAGCGTATGGTACCGCTTCACTGCGCCGAGCTCCGGAACAATCACCATGAGCACGCTCGGCAGCGGATACGATACGGCCATCGCTGTGTATAGAGGCTCATGCGCGGCGCTTCAAGAACTCGCCTGCAACGACGATAGAGGACCGTTGACGACGTCCCAGCTCACGATGCGCGTCACAGCCGGCACCACCTATTGGATCGAAATCACAAGCGCCGGCGGGCCCGTCCCCCGACCACAAGATGCGACGCTTGTTTTCACCTTCTACTTCACCAGCATGAGCGCGCCTTCGTCTGCCTCACCGATCTCCACGGCGGCGAATGATGGGACGTTCGTCGAGACGGAACCGAACAATACACCCTCGACAGCTAATCTCATCGTCCCCGAGGTCACCATTCGCGGCACGCTCAATCCC
>Ga0197143_1000190_pt1 | contig 73100 bp, 70 predicted proteins | sample GBS70_MetaG_FD_148603 | JGI IMG/M metagenome (GOLD analysis project Ga0197143, IMG submission 148603) | Sediment microbial communities from Great Boiling Springs, Gerlach, Nevada, United States - GBS 70_MetaG | ecosystem: Environmental > Aquatic > Thermal springs > Hot (42-90C) > Sediment...
TGAAACGGCAAAGCGAAGGGTGACTGTGGACTCCGTCCCTGGTGCGACGACGACAGAAGCGAAAGTGGATTCATTCCCCCGCTGGGCAGTCACGGTCACACTCGTTTGGCTCGTCAAGGGGAAACGCAAGACGAAACTCCCGTCTGCCCCACTGGTTGTCCTGACGATTTGAACGCCGACGACGGCGCGAACTTCTGCCCCTACGACAGGGTTGGCATTGGCGTCCAACACTGAACCGCGAATAACTGCCTCCGTCCCACTGATCCCTCCGTTTCCTGCCCCTCCACAGCCTGTTAGCAGCACGGCGACCGAAAGCACGGCAAGGAGACCGAAAAAGAAGCGCATGATGTATCAGCCCTCCTTGCTATGAAAATTGTGACACAAACCTCGCCTTCACCTATTGGCGGGGCAAGGTGAAATTCACATCCCGCACCGCCACGCCCGCCACCAACCGCACCGTTTGCGTGACCGTCTGAAAGCCGTCGTGACTTGCCCGCAGGGTGTAAGTCCCTGGCGGAAGCCACATTTGATAGCGCCCGTCCACATCAGTGATGGCAGCGTCTACGACCGAACCGTCCCGAACTGCTTCCACCCGAACGCCGCTGTGATTGGTCTCGCCTTCCAAAGTCACCTTGCCCGCGATGGTGAAAGGGAAGGGCGGCAACTGGCTTCCTGCCGTCCCTAAAAAGAGCAACAAAGGTTCGCCGTTGATGGTCAGGTTTTCCGTCAGCGGTTGCAAGGTCGTGTCGGACGGTTCTACCCGCACAGGAACTTGCAAACCCGTCGGGGCATCGGCAATGACAAAATTGCCGTTCCTATCTGTCGTCGCCTGCTTGTCGCCCACCCCCACTGTTGCGTTGGCGACAGGTTCCAGCGTCTCGCTTTTGAAGACGCTCCCGCTCAAGCGGGTCGGCGTGCCCAATGGGAACAATTCCACGACGACGCTGTTCACCCGCTCATCCCCTGAACGCAAATTGACCGTTAGTGCCAATTCGCCCGTTTGTGGGTTGAGGACGGCGAGGTAATCGGGATGGCGTGCCCGCAAGCCAAAAGTGCCTTCAGGTGGCGTGATGCCGCTGAGCAGGAAACTGCCATCTAACGCCGTGATCGTTCTCAGGCTCGTCCCGCCCTGAACCAGCAATTGCACTTCGGCGATGGGGATGGCGCGTCCCGACCCTTTTTCTACGACACGCCCGCTGAGGCTACTGCTTTCCGTCGTTATGGGTGTCAAGTAGATGCTGCCTACATCACTTCCCGACGGATTGATTTGCACTTCGCTGGTGTGGGTGACATAGCCATGCTTGGCGACTGTAATTATCACCCGCACCGAAACTGCCCCCGTCGTCGGCACAGGCACATCGGCAAGGAAACGCCCATCCGCATCCGTCTGCACGGGCGCACTCCCGTTGATGACCACGCGGGCGCCCGAAACGGGCTTGTCTTCCAACAAACCACTCTCCAACACCCGCCCACTGACGGGCACCTTCGGCACCACAGGACCAGGTGGCAGTTTCAACCCGCTACAGCCCACAAGGCAGGAAAGGAAGCAGAAAACGGCAGCGACTGACGAATAGCGACTGGCAATCGGTGAAAACGGTCGCAGGCAAGGAAGCAGTTGGGCAAACGGGCGAGGGAGAGGGGAAATGAATCGCCAGATCGGCGAGTGGGCAAGGGGCAAGCGTTTCATCGGAGCATCACCGCCCGAACGGCGTGTTGGGTGCGTCCATCGTCATCGTGGGCGATGAGGGCGAGCAAGTAAGGACCCGTCGGCACGAACCGGTCATTTTCGTCGCGCCCATCCCAGACGAAAGAGAAGCGCCCCGATGCGTTCACGGCAAATCGGCGAATCACTCGTCCCGTCAAGGTGCGGATTTCCACCTGCAGAGACACAGGCGCCGTCACTAACGCTTGCACCATCACCCCGCGCCCTTTGAGGGGTTGCACCGAAAGGATGCGCACCATCGGTTCTCCCTGAACGGTCAAGGCACTCACGACGAATGGGCGCTTTTCCTTTGGCTGTGCCGTGAAGGTGTAGCGGCTGCGTTGGCGAAGGGAAAAAGTTTCGCCTGTCGCCATGTCGGTCGCCCAAAGGCGGACGGAACGGGGCACAGACGCCAGACCGTCCCATGACAGGGTAAGGGGCAAAGGGTTGTCCGTCCCGTTGACGACGACGAAACGCCATCGTTGTGTGGGTCGGTCGGGGCGAAAATCGTGCGCCAACTTTTCGTCGTCATCACCGAGAAATGCTGCCCAAATCGTTTCAGGGACGGGAGGCGGTTTCCCGATGCGCGTTGGCGCCGCATCAGGGCGGGAAACACCGAAGCGATTTTCCGTGTCCGCCATCCCTTCCGCCGTCACCGACAATTGAACGCCCCAAAGGGGCGAGGGACGCGTGGGGAGGGACGGCATGAGAACGCGAGGGATTTGCCCCCTGCCGACCTGCCCATTTGCCGACTTGCCCATTCGTTTTCGGGCGCTGCCAAAGATGAGCCGAACGCCAGGGCGCAAAGCGCGAATCCAAAAGCCTTGCCATTGTTGAACCGTTTGGGCGATTTGATAGCGGCGCTGTTGAGCGTCCCAAACCCAAACCGTTGCGTCCAGCCATTGGCGCCGCTGGGCGGTTTCCAAATCAACGAAGCCTTCCGTCCCCAACGCTGCTCCGATTTCGCTAACGGGCAAATCGCGGGCATAGGGGTTGCCGACTTGATTCCAACCACCTGCTAAGGGCACTTGGTAAAGGTCGCCTTCCAACAGCGGCGTCCCTTGCACCTGCAAAGTCACATCTTGCGTCACTTTGAGCCAGTAACCGACGCCGGGCATCATCGGTGTCGTGATGCGCGGGTAAAGTTCGTATTTGAAGTCGCCAGGGCGCATCGGGTTCCAGCGAGCCAGCAGCAATCGGTCGGGTGGGATGCCCAAGGCTTGCGCTTCGTCGCTAACGACAGGAAAAAGGGGGACGGTGAGAAGGTGAATGCCTGCAGGCAGCGTCTTTTGCAGGGTGACGACGGACGGACGGGCGTGAAGGATGACGCAGGTGAAGTCAAAAGCGCCGTTGCGAAATTCCGTGCTTTCCGCCATCCCTTCCGCTTGATGGGTAAGGCGCAAACGATAGAGGCTGCCCAAATCTATCCGCTGCGTGACGGCGAAGACGCCCCGCGTGAGGGTGACAGGCGAAAGGTCGGCAAGGTCATTGAAGCGGACAGCGACCCCGCCTTCTAAAGCGCCCAACACGCCACCCCAAATCGGATTTTCGTTGGGTTCTTCGCCCCGAACCATGTAAGGGAAGGGGACGGTCATGGCAAGGTTGCCCGCAAAGATGTCCACGAAAATTAGGTTGGCGCCGCCGATGTTAAAAAACTGCGGGGCGATGAACCCTTCGCCGTCTATGATGTCCGTTTCGTTGCCTTCTTCGGGAGACAAGTCATCGCTTTGGTCGTTGCGGTAGCGCAATTGGGCTATGATGCCCGTGAAGGGTTGTTCGTCCACGACGATGCCCGCCCCTTGAGCGATTTGCACCGTGCGATAAAAGTTGAGGATAAGCAAGACGCCGATGTGCAAGGGGAGAGCGAAGGTGTAAAGTTTCGGACCGATGGTCACGCCTGTGTCCAAGACATGTTGGCGACGATACCAGTCGTAAAAATCCTGCCCTTCCACCGTCGGGACGATGGTGCGCATCAACTCCACAAGGGCAACGGTGTCGCCCCGAACTGAGAGCGGGTCGGGTTGAGAAAGCAAGGCAGCATTGAATTGGCGGAAGCATTGCGGATTTTCGGCGGCGACTTTCAGCCACGCCGCCGCACTCATCCCAATCCGCCAAAACGCCATCGGTTGAAAGCCAGAAGGTCCAAGGAAAGTTGGGTTGCCCAACGGCGGTTGATTGAGCAGGTCGTAAAGGGGCAAAACCCAAAGCGGATCGCCGTTGATGGGGTCTTTGGGGTCAAAGTTTGCCAGTTCAGCGACGCCTTGATCCCGCAAGCGCTTTGATGCCACGATTGCTGCCGCCCGTGCCATCCCTTCCTCCCATGCGGGAAAACTCAACAGCAACGGCCCACGAAAAGCGTGAAGGACTTGATGCAGCAAGTTGAACCAATCATAGCCCCGCGACGGGACGAATTCGGGCAGGCGAATAGTGTCGGAGGCAGCGTCGTAAACACCACCGTCCAACGCCTGCAAATTTTCGTCCAATACGACCGTCACCGTGCGGGTGCTGCCTGGCGGGCTGGTGATGGGCGGACCGTAAAGGTCGGTGAGCAAAGGCAAAGCCGTTTGAAGGAAAGAACGCAAACGGGCTTCAATGGCGGCGGGAAAGTTTTGGAACTGGAAAGCGAGGTCGCCTGCGCCGAAAGGTTGGCGGGAGCGGGTCGGCGCATCATTGGGAGCGATGAGGGCGTCCACACCGAGCCGTTGATAAGGTCGCCATCGCCCGTAACGAATGAGCCAATCAATCACCTTCGGACGGGTCGCTTGCAATTGGGCATCCAAGTCAAGGGCAAGGTGGCGGGCGAGGGTGCGAACTTGTTCAGGCGATAACCCTCGCGTCGGCACACCCAATGCCCCGATGATGCCTTGCGCCTTTCCCGCAAAAGGGCGGGTGTCCACCAACTGACCTGCAAGACGGGACGAGGGATGAGGGGCGGAGGACGAGGGTAGTGGCTGCGAAAGGAGAAAACCCACCGTCAGCGAAAGGGCAGCAAGTAGCGCGTAGCCAGTGGCGAGGGGCGAAAGAAACGCTTTGCCGACTTGCCCCCTTGCCGACTTGCCCATCTGCCTGCCGTCAATCACCGGCGATCACCACCTGTCGCACTTCGCTAACGGTGAAGGCATTGGCTTGATGCCAATCGCGGGCGTCCAAACCGATGACGACCCAAAAGTAAGTCTTGCCGTTGAGCAACCGTTGACCGCTGTAGGTCGCTTCGTTGACATCCGCAAGGACATCGCTATCCCAAAGGGGGTCGCTGGAAAGGAGGGCTTCAGGGTCGCTGTAAACTTGAACGACGAAGAAGGGCACTTTGCCTCCGATGGGTTGCCAACGGAAGACAAGTTGCGATTGTGGGACGGCAGCACCGTTATCGGGCGACACCAAACGCAATGGCGGCAAAACCGTCGTCTTGGCTGGCTCACTTTTCGCCGTCTCTTGCCCACTCAAGGTCACGGCGCTAACGGCATAGCGATAAGTTTGCCCTGTCGTCAAGTCGTAACCGATGTCGGCGACGACCGTTTGTTCGGGTTCGTCCACGACCATCCGCAACTGCCAGCCCGATGCCGTCGGGATGCTTCGGTAGATGCGATAGCCCAGCAGCGATTCCGACGGTCGGGTTGAATGAGGTTCCCAACCGACTTCCACTTGACCGATAAAGCCCAGAGGGAAAAAGCGGCTGGGCGGGACGCGGGAAGGAAAGTTGGTGGTGCGAAGGCGTCTTGCCAAAGGATGCTGGTGGCGTTGCAGTTGCCGCAGCAGGAATTGACGGTAAAACTGAGGCGGTGAAAGGTGGCGGGGCGCTGCGAGGCGATTGCCTTCGCCCGTCGGCAGAGTTTCGGCGATGGCGAACACTTGCGTCGGCGGGTTGACAGAAGAGGTGTTGCTGCCCAGCGGAGAGAGGGTGATGGTCGTGGACACCCGGTCGCCCCGTTTGGGCGTCACCTGCGTTTGCACCGACTGATAGCCAACCTTGCGGGCGATCAAAACTTGTTGGGCGGCGGGCAACCCGACGAACAAAAATCGCCCTTGACTGTCCGTGCGGGTTCGTCGGCTCGTCAAGACGAAATCCAACCCAGCGGCGTAGTAAAGGACGGCGACTTGAGCGTCAGGGATGGGACGACCATCGGGAGTTTGGACGACGCCTTCCACATCGCCTAAAAGGTCGGCAGGGAAAAGGACGAGAGTCGTGTGGGTTCGCTGCCCCGCCGAAACAAGCAGGGGGTCGGCATAAGCGATTTCCCGAAGACCTTCCACGACGATTTCGGCAGTCAAGGTGTAATTAGCGGGGGCAAGGTTGGCGAACCAGAAAGCACCAAAGGCGGTCGTGCGCGTCGTCGCCAACAGGTTGCCCCGTTCATCTCGCAATTGCACCGTCGCCCCAACAGGCGCATTGCCAAAGCGGTCGTAAACCGTCCCCGTCAACATGCCCCGATCTTGGCGGGTCAGTGGCAAGTGGACGGAAACGCTCCCGCCTGAAGGGATGTCCACGATGTCATGGGCAGTCAAATAGCCATCCAAAGTCAAGGCGATGGCGTGGCGGGACGGGGGCAGGGAAAGGGTGGCGGGTGTCGTCTTGCCTGTGTCTTCCCCATCCACCAGCAGGCGGGCACCAGGCGGGTCAGAAGTGACCGTCAAAGTGCCGGGGGGCTGATCGGCGACGGTCATGACGGCTTTCACGATGACCGCGCCATCCCCTGTCCAATCCACCCATTGATGCCAATCGTGAAAGCCTTGCGCCTTCAAAGTCAGCAAGTGCGTCCCGATAGGCGGCGTCGGCAGGGGGAAAGGTGCGCTGTCAATCAACCCTGTGCGCAAGCCCGTTGAACGCCCGTTCAACCAAATCTCTGCCCCTGGTGGCGTGGATTGGACGGAGAAGAGAAAGCCCGACGAACCCGATGGGTTGGAAGGCGACGGGACAAGGGGTGACCGCCCCCCGCCCCCACAACCCATCGTCAGCCAAAGCGCCACCATCAACAGGCTCAAACTGAGCGAGGTCTTTGCACGGCAAAAACGCCATCGCTTCATTCGCCTTCTCACTCCTGCCATCGTCGGCGCAAAAAAAATTACCCCATCCGCAAAAAGCCTAACCAACGAAAGGACCGATGGCGCAATGTCCAATGACGGAATGTCCAATGACCAATGACGCAATGACCAATGTCCAATTGGGTTGGCATTTAGCAAATCGGCGATGGGAAGAAAAGGCTTCCCATTAAGCCGAAAAAGTCGGAGGCAGGTCGGCAGTTTGGCAAGGAAAACCGGTCGCCATTCGCTATTGGCTGCCGCTTGCTGTCGTGCTTTTTCCGTCGCGCCTTTTAGGCGCTCCGACTTGACCACTCGCCATTCGCTAATTGCCCCTCGCTGCCGTTTTCAGAACCTGGCATTCAAAGCGGCACGGAGCAAACTGGCGCGGTAGTCTTGTTCGGGTCGGTCGCCGTTGCGACGGGAGTGCGTCCAGATGAGGGAGAAGTCAAGGTAGCGATTGAGGCGGTAACTGAGGTCGGCTTCCATTTCCAAGTTGCGGAAGCGACCGCCATACAACCCCGGCGGGCTTTTGTGTTGCACCCAAGCCGTCCGAAAAGAAGTCATCCAACGGCGGGCGATGGGCACTTGGACGGACAACGAAAGGGCGGCGTAGTTGGTCTCATCCAGTTGGGGAAGTTGCCCGACCAATCGCAGGTTTTGGATGCGCAACTTCTGAAAAGTCAAGGTCACCTGCAAGCCATCATAGCGCCCCCAAGTGAGCCCGACCAATCCCGAAAGGGAAAGGGATTCGTTCAGTTGCGTCAGGTCGCTGGTTCGGTCGCGCCCAAATTGAGCCATCAGGTTTAATCGGTCGCTGAGTTGCCAAGTGCCCATCAGGTTGAGCATCCGTTGCCTGAGGCTACCGACTTCCGCTGAACCTTTGTCGGCGTTGGTCGTCCAGTCCAGCGACAAGGAAAGGCGTTGAAGGGGTGTCCAAGCGATGCCGAAGGAAGTGACGGTGCTGGCGCCACCGAAGCGCCGAGGCGGTGTCACGGGGAGCGGACCAGGAGCGATTTGACGGGAACGGGACGGTGGGGGCGTCGCCCAACCGCTTGCCCCGTTGCTGGCAGTCACGCCGACATCCTGCATCGTGCCACTCCCACCCCAAGTCGGGGAAGTGCCGAAAGGGGATGAGCCAAAAGAGGAAGGGCTTGACCAAACGCTTCCGCCCCCGAAGGGAGAAGGACGGCTGAAAGAAGAAGGGCTATAAGTCCCCACGCCAAAAGTCCCATAGCCACCAAAGCCCGTCGCACCATAAGAACTGCCGAACGACCCGATGCCGCCACCAAACCCAATCCCTGAAAACCCGCCTCCTGCTACGCCTGTCAAGTAACTGCCGCCCAGCAAAGCGCTGATGCTGCTCCCGCCGCTGAGTTGCTGGTGGGAGAAACTGAGTTGCAAACTTTGCCAGGGTGTGTAGGAAAGGGAAAAGACGCGTTGCGTCGCTTTGGAGCGGAATTGTTGCTGGGGGCTGTCAGAAGTGTTTTGCGTCCAGTCCAAGAGCGCCGTGACTTTGCTGCCTGGGCGATAGGCGAGGCTAAAGCGTTTGCGGGTCGTCGTCGCCAAATTGAGCAGTGGGGTAGCGTTTCCGCCCGTCAACGACGATTGGCTGCGGTCGCGGGAATGTTCCCAAGCGCCTTCCAAACTCAATTGCCCCAGTTGGTGGCTCAGGTAAGCCGTCGTGAAAGTTTTGGCGCTTTCCGTCACAGAAAAGCGGGTGGAGAGGCGCTGGTGGCTGAGTTGCAGGCGGGGCACTTTCGGTCGGTCTAAAGTGAATTGGATGCTGAAGTTGCGATTGCTGCTCGTCTCGTCGCCCGCTGCCCCGCCGTCTGTCGGTGTCAAGCCAAAGAACAATCGTCCCTTGCTGGTGCTGCTTTGCCATTGGCTGGTCACTGACAAGCCCGGCAGCAACTCATAGCGGACATCGGCAAAAAGCCCTGACTCGCTGCGGAAGAAGTCGGTGTTGTCAATGCGGGTGAATTCGGGAGAGATGCGCCGAAAGCGGAGGCTGTAAGCGAACCGCTCCCGCTCATCCCCCAAAGCGATCTCCGTCGCCATCCCGTTCCTTCCCGCCCCTGAACTTTGTCCCCACTGGACACTTAATCGCCCCAGCGATTTCAACCGAGCGTTCCAGTCCAAGCCCAGCAACCGCAACGCCCCGACCTGCGTGATCCTGCCTAAGGCTTGGTCATACTCCACGACGACCAGTGCCCCGACAGGGACAGGTTGGAGGAAAGTGACCAAACCCGTCTGGTAGTCAATGCGATAGTGATTGTCGCGGGATTGAAGGATGCCGTTGACGAACACTTGCTCGCTGCCTGTGACGATAGGGCGAGTTTGCAGCAAGAACGGTCCGACTGTCCCGTTGCCTTGGAACTCTTCCCGTCGGTGGCGGCGCTCGCTGCTCGTGATGGAAAAGGGCACTTGCTGCGTCAGGAAGGTGACGCCCAGCAAACTCCCTTCGCCTGTCCGCAAGTTAGTGCGCAAACCGATAAACCGCCCCACGCCCCCCGACCCGACCGTCTCGTAACTGACGGCGATGGTGGAAGTGGGCGGAATGGGCGTGGCGAACATCAGTTGCCCGTAACCGTAGTCAATCTGGTAGTCCAAGCCCCGTCGCAACGGGCGTTCGTCCACCCGCACTTGCTCGCTGCCTTCAATGATGGGACTGCTGCGGAGGAAGTAGGGACCAGGCGAGTTTTTGCCCGCAAAAGTTTCGGTGACGACGCGGGAGGGTGTCTCAAAAGTCACCAGCGTCAATTCGCCTGCCTTGCCCAATTGCTGCTTGATTTGCAACCCTTCCGCGTAGCGGGAGAAGGAAACGAATTGGTTGCCCTGCAAACTCAGGGAAAGGTTGCCGAAGGTGAATTTGGTGCTGCCTGCATTGTATTCGGCGAGGAAGCGGCGGGCTGTCGGCGAGTAGGAGAACGGCGTCCAATCGCCTTGCAATCGCAAGTTGCCGACCTGCCAGTCCCAATTCAGCGAGCCGTAAGGGCTGAAAGTTTTCGTCATGCCGAAGTATTCGTTGGCGAAAGTTTGACGCCCTTGGGGGGTGCCTTGAACGGTGCTGCCGACTTGATAGACGAGGCTGAGCGCCCCCCGCGCTTCCAACTTGAAGGAGAAGGGACGCTTCTTCTTTTTGCCCAATTGCTGCGCTGGCGATGAAATCCCGCCATCCGTCCCTCCATCCCCCTCCACTTCGTTTTCCCGTGAGCGCGCCAGCGGTTGGATGGGAACATCCCCTTCGCTTTGCCGATGGCTTTTGTCGTCGGAAGGCATCTGAGCCACACTGATGCCCGAAAAAGCCAAAGCAATGACCAATGAGCAATGCAACAATGACCAATGAGGCAATGACCAATGGCAAAATGAACGATGACGCAATGAACGATGGCGCAATGAGCAATGGTGCAATGGGCGATGCCCAAGTGCCTGAAGCGGCGAGAAGCAAAGGGCTTGGAGGAAACGGAAAAGCAAACGGACGCACCCACCGCTCATCGGCTCATCACTCGTTCGTCCCCCAACCATTCGCCCGCTGGTCATTAGTCCATTGGACATTGGTCTATTGGTCATCGGCTCATTGGACATTCGCCCGTTGGTCATTGCCCTTCACCGTTCCTTGCCCTGCCCGTTTTACCCGACGGCAAAAGGTCACGAACCCAACGCAGGGCGCCTTGACGCCATGCGGCGCGATGGGTGACGCCTTCCCGATGATTGAGCATCGCTTTGTTTGCCCGATACCAATCGTAAGTGCGGCAGAGACTTTCAGCGTTGCTGTAACGGGGTCGCCAACCCAACCGCTCTTTTGCCCGCTCAATGGCTACAAAGGAATCTTTGTCCGCCGTCCCATAGACCCACTTGTAAAGGGGCGAAAGGTGTAAGACTTCCAGCACTTGCAAAACGCTTTTGACCAACGGCGCAGGCGTCGGGACGACATAAGCGCCCGTTTCGGCGTGGTCGCAAAGCGCCTGCACATCGTCCCGCACCGTCCCAAAGCGTTCGGCACCGATGTTGAAAATGGTGTTCACTTGCTCCGAGGGCAAGGTCAGCAACCGCAAGAGGGCATCCACCAAATCGTCCACATCCAGCAACTGATAACGGTTCGTCCCCTTGCCGATGACGGGGATGGGTTTGCCCCGCTCAATCCAGTCAAAGAGGATTTGGAAAACGCCCAAGCGCCCAGGACCGACGAAAGTTTTGGGGCGGACAATGGGCACAATCATCCCTTCCCGACGCGCCGAAAGGCACAACCGCTCCGCGACAATTTTGCTCTCGCCATACGGTCCGACACCTTGCAAGGGGTCGTCTTCGTAGAGGGGATGCTTTTCGGGAATGCCATAAACGGAAGTGGACGAGATGAACAGGACACGCGCAATGCCGACCCGACGGGCTTCTTCCAAGACGAGGCGCGTGCCTTCCACATTCGTCGTGAAGATGTCGCGGGGATGCCAAAGGGGAAGGGCGGCGGCAGCATGGACGACGGCATCTATGCCCTTCATCGCCGACCGAACCGAATAAACATCCCGCACATCGCCTTGCAAGATGTCCAAACGCCGCTCCCAACCGTCGGGAAGGGGCTCGCCCAAGGTGGCATACTCGGACGGGTCAAATTCGGCGATGTCCAGCAAGACAACTTCGTGCCCATCCCGCAATAATCGCCGTGCCAAATGCAATCCCAGAAAGCCTGCGCCACCCGTAATAAGCACCCGCATCGTTCTTTCGCCCCTTCACAAATGGGCTCTGGCAGTAAACTTTCGCCGACGCCGCCCGTCGCTTTCAGTGTGGCATGTCAGAGCAAGTCTTGCAGCAGCAAAAAATTTTGCCGAGCGAGGCGCCGCTGCTCGGTGACGAAGGCATCAGCGCGGTCGGGAAAGCGGTCGGCTGTCTCCATCACTTGCCGCAAGACAGCCAAAACCGTTTCCGCCGAAGCGGACAGCGGAAGGAGATGCCCTTTGAACGCCTCCCCCAAAACACCCGAAACTTTCGGGTCATAACCGATGCCGACAAAGGGCACGCTGAAAAGGCAAGCAGCGATCAACCCATGCAACCGCATCGCCATCAAGAACGCTACTCGTCGGATGCCTTCCAAGGCTTCCGTCCAATGCGCCCACAGCCACCAATCGGCAGGCAACCCTTCGGCAAAAGGGGCGAGCGCCTTTTCGTCAATTTCTCGTTGCAGCGGCAAAAGGAGCAAAGTCGCCCCTTGACTTTTCAGCCACTCCTTCAACACTTCCCGCCAAACTTGCCCCCATTCCTTCGCCATCCGTTCCGTTGAAGTGGGCAAGGGGCGCAAATTCAACCCGAAAGGATAAGGGCGTTCCGCAGGCGAGGTTTGGTGCGTCCCTTCGTCCCAAGCGAAAGTCAAGTCGGCGGTGAGCGCCATGCGCTTGGGCATCGCCCCCAATCCCTTTGCCAATTTCTCCGACATCGGGTCGCGGAAAGTCACCAAATCACACGACTTCAACGCCCACTTTGCCAGCCACTGGCTGACTTGCCGCCGAAGCGGTCCCAACCCTTGCCCCAACAACGCCACCTTTTTGCCCATCATCTTCGCCTGCTTGAGAAGCAGGGCGTAAAAGAGCAGCGACCGAAAACTCGTCGCATCCTGCAACAGCGACCCACCGCAGCCGATGACGAGTTGACCCTTTTGCAGAGCCTTCAAGATGGCGCGCCATTGGCGTGGGATGGCAGGGCAACCGTGTTCTGCCTTCGTCCCTTCGGGATGACGGCTGAGGATGATGGGTGCGATAGGCAAACTCAATTCCCGGCAGCCCCGCAGGAAAGTCGCCAGCATCCATTCGTCGCCAAAATTGTTCGCCCCGAAGTAGCCGACCAGCAAAGTGTTGACCAATGCTTTCATCGCTGGCTCCCGCGCCGTTGCAACGGAACGCCTTGCCGACATAGCGGGCAGTCGTCTGGTGGGAAGGTGCGCAAGGGCAACCGAGCCAAAACTTCCGTCCGAACGGGCAACTGCAAAGGCGTTTCGCCCCGATCTATGAGCACGGCGACGCCGACGATGTGCGCCCCCCTTTGCTGGGCTAACGCCAGCGTCTCCTTGAGCGAACCGCCCGTCGTGACGACATCTTCCACGAGCAACACATGTTCGTCGGGCGCTAAAGTAAACCCGCGCCGCAAAACTCGCCGACCATCTTCCGTCTCGGCGAACAAATAGCGACAACCCAATTGCCGTGCCGTCTCAAAGGCTAACACGATGCCGCCGACGGCAGGACCGAGCACGGCGTCAATGCGTTCCCCCGCAAACCGCCGAACGATTTCCGCACAAACTTCGCCGACCAATTGGGGGCGTTCTAACAGGCGGAACTTTTCCACATAGCGGTCGCTGTGCAATCCGCTGGTCAGCAAAAAATGCCCTTGTAACAATGCCCCACACTCTTGTAGCCAAGCAATTAGCGTCGCTTCCGTGAGCATCGTTGCGTCGCCCTCCTCGGCTCGACATTGTGGCATCGCCCTGCAACTTTGAGCCCTTCCTTGCGTCCATCATTACAGCCGACAGCGACCAAAATCAGGTGATGCCCGATGAGAACTTCTCCCTTTCACGGAGTCGTCAGCGCTGTCCGTTGGAACGACCACCTCTTTGTCGCTTGCGGGTTGAACGGGCTGAAGGTTTTTGCGATGGGCGACGGCGAGCCGAAGTTGATGGCTTGCTTGGATTCTTTCCCTGCTTTTGACTTGGCGTTGAAAGGCGACCTTTTGGCGATAGCGGCAGGCGAGCGGGGCATCGTTTTGTTGGATGCAGCGACCTTGCAACCCATCAAATTTCTGACGACGCCTTTTCCTGTCCACGCCCTAAGATGGCGGGATGGTCTCTTGACGGGACTTTCCGCCACGAGCCGACCCGCTATCGCCCACTTTGCCGACCTCGCCCCTTCCCTTGCGCCTGTCGGGGTGGGTTGACTTAGGCGGGAGCGTGTGTTATAAGAAAAGCGGCTGCACGCGTGCCGAGCGCTGGGCAGGCGCGAGTGGTCAGCGTGTTGGGCGGGGATGGACGCGCGTGCAGCCATCCCTTTTATGCCCCATTCCTTCCCCCGCTTAAACTCCACGAAAAGCAGCGAAGGGAAGGTGCTTCCTTTTCGCACAAGTCGCCTTCCCCTTCGTCAAAATGAAAGCAGGCACGAAAGCCCTCGGAGTGCCGAAAGGGGCGAAAAGCGATGGCGATAGTGACGCCGACCCGTGTGGCAATCGTCCCATCTCGCCGTCGGCGACGGGTGAGTTTTCAGGATTTGACCGTCATGACGCGCCAACTTGCCAGCCTCGTCGGCGGTGGGTTGACACTGATGCAGTCCATTGACGCCCTCATTGAGCACACGGAAAATGAACGCCTCGCCAGCGCCTTAATGCAAATTCGGGAGGAGTTGCGGGGCGGCGGCACTTTCGCCGAAGCCTTGACAAAACATCCCCACCTGTTTAGCCCGCTGTATGTCAGCATCGTTCGGGCGGGGGAAGTCAGCGGCGAATTGCCCCGCGTCCTCAATTGGCTCGCCGACTACATGGAACGGGAGCAAACCCGCCGCACCCAAATCCGCTCTGCTCTCGCCTATCCCATCCTGCTCTCCATCGTCATGGTTATCGCCCTCTCTTTCCTGCTCATCTTCCTCGTCCCCCGCTACGCCGCATTGTTCGCCGAGATGGGACAAACCTTGCCCCTGCCGACGCAAATTTTGCTGGCGGTCTCAGGTTTTCTGGTGCGATGGTGGTGGGCAATCACATTGGGCATCGTCGCCATCGCCTATGCTTACCGCCTCGTCCGTCGGACGCCACGCGGGCGCTGGGTCACTGACGCATGGAAACTACGATTGCCCGTCTTTGGGCGACTTCACCTGAAATCGGCGGTCGGTCGGATGGCGCGGGCGCTTTCGGTCTTGCTGATGGGCGGTGTCTCCGTTTTGGAAGCCTTGGCGGTCGTGCGGGATGTCGTCGGCAACGAAGTTTTGGCGCAAGCGTTGGACGAGGTGCGTCAACGGGTGCGGGAAGGCGAACGCCTCGCCGACCATTTGCGCCGCAGTGGCGTCTTCCCACCGTTGCTCACTCGCCTCGCCGCTGTCGGCGAGGAGACAGGCAGTTTGCCCCAAGCCCTCACGACCGTCGCCGACACTTTGGACTTGGAAGTGGACAGCAGCCTCAAAGCCCTCGTGGCGTTGTTAGAACCCGCCCTCATCCTTTCGCTGGGCATCGTCGTCGGCTTTGTCGTCATCTCCCTGCTGATGGCGGTCTTCCAGTTGAACGCTTTGGTGCGATGACAAGGCAATTTCCCTTGCGTCCAACAGGTCGGGAACTTGTCAACGGAGGTGTTAAGCGATGAACCTGTCAATGCGTCGTCGCCGTCGGGCGTTGACACTGGTGGAGTTAGTCGTGGTGATGGTGATTTTGGTGCTGCTGGCTTCCATCGCCACGACAATTGTCATCCGACGCATTGAAGACGGGCGCCGAACAAAGGCGCTCATGGACATCAAGACGATGGAGACTGCCCTTGACCTTTACAAAGCCGACACGGGCAGTTACCCGACGACGGAGCAGGGCTTGGAAGCCCTCATCGCCCCGCCGACGACCCCACCCGTGCCCGCCAAGTGGAACGGTCCTTACCTGAAGCAAAAACAAGTGCCCGTTGACCCTTGGGGCTATCCCTACCAATACGAGAGCGACGGCGAAAACTTCGTCCTCTTTTCCGTCGGCAAGGACGGTCAGCCCAACACGGAGGACGATGTGCGTGCCGATTGAGCGGCGCAAAGGGTTGACTTTGCTGGAACTGATTGTCGTCATGACGCTGCTGGTGTTGCTGGCGTTCGTCGCCACCCCGTCTTTCATCGGGGCGACCCGCGGCGCTCAGTTGAGGACGGCAACCCAGCAACTGGTCGCTGTTTTCCGCTACGCCCGCGCCAAAGCCATTGCCATCGGTCGTCCCGTGCTGGTGGAACTCAACCGCTCCGAACGACGCGTGCGAGTGTTGCTGCCTGCGGAAGTCGTCCAAAACCGACTCGTCCCGACGATGCCGATGGTCGGCGGTCAATCGTCGGCAAGTGATGTGGAACTGAGCGACGAAGAGTGGTGGCAACTGGCGGGTGAGCGGTTGGAGACGCTAAACCCTGATGCCTTTACCCCTGACCCTTCCCCGATGGGCAAGGAGCGAACCTTGCCTGAAGGCGTGGAGATTGCGTCGGTCACAGACTTGACGATGGGCGATGAGTTGAACTTGGTCGCCTTCTATCCCGATGGGAGCGCATCGGGTGTCCGCATCGTCCTGCAAGGACCGACAGGCGAAGCGGCGTTGGAAATTGAGCCCTTAACGGGACAGGTGCAAACGACGAAATTGTCAACGGCTGCGAGGCGATGAAGGGTGCGTCTTCGCACGGCAGGCTTCACGCTCGTGGAACTCGTCATCGCTTTCGTTTTGTTGGCGATTGGCATCGTCGCCATCTTGGGGTTGGTCGGTCAAAGCGCCTTGAACGCCCGCCTCGCCCGCAACCGAACGCAGGCAGCCTTGCTGGCGCAACAACGAATGGAAGAGTTGCTCTCGCAACCCGATTTGCAACCGGGCATTTCGGAGGGCGATTTCGGCGACCGCTTCCCGCAATTTCGTTGGCGCGCCCAAGTTGAACAAGTGAGCGAGAGCACCGACCCATCTCAAACGCCCCTCTATCGCCTCACGGTCATCGTGGAGTGGCAGGAAGGGGCGAGACCGCAAAGCGTGCAACTGGACACCCTTTGGTCACCTGTGCCCCTCACGCCACCAATTGCCCCAAGGGGCACGGGGGCTTCTCTGCCGACGCCACAGGGAACGGGCGCATCACTTAACGCTCCCACCGTTGGAGGGCAAACGCCATGAGCCGAAACGCTTCCCCTCAGGACATTCATCCGCAAAGGGCGAGCGGTTGGCGCAATCGGCGAAGGGGCTTGACACTGGTGGAACTCATCGTCGTCCTCGTCCTGCTCGTCTTCTTCGGGTTGGCGGTCGGCGGGTTGGCACGCACGATCAATGATGCTCGCCAACGGGTGACGGAAATAGGCGAGACGACGCAAATCGGGCGCTTGACGCTTCAGCGCATCGCCAACGACCTCGTCAGCATTATCCCGTTGCCTGTGCCCCTTGACAATGCAACTTCCTCATTGTCGCCGACGAGCACGCCAACCTTCACCTTCTACCACGAAGACACGCCCGATGCCCGCTTCGGCTTGGACGAAGATACTTTGCGCTTTACGACCGCCAGCAACGACCCCCGTCGGGGCGATGTGCCCCAGACAGACTTGGTGGAAGTCGCTTACTTCGTGGACACCGACCCGCAAACGCCTGAACAAGGCTTGGTGCGCGCCGTCGGGACGCTCCCCCGCTTGTTGCCCGATGAACCCCAACCCGAACAGACGCCCCGCGAAATTCTCTCCGAGCGCGTCGTCTCGCTGAACTTCCGCTTTTACGATGCCGACACGGGCGAATGGTTGGACACTTGGGAGCGCACTGATATGTTGCCTGCGTCGGTGGAAATCACCGTCGGCGCCGCCCCGCTTCCTTGTGACGAATTTTTCGCCCGCCTGCAAAGTGACCAGCGACGGTTGGAGCGGGTGGAATGGTTCACGACGACCGTGCCCTTGCGGGTGCGAACTTATCCCGACCCGTCCGTTCAAACTCGGCAAGTTAGCAGCGGGACGGGAACAAACCGACCCAGCAACGAACCGTCAGGCACGCCGCCTTTTGGCTTGCCCACCAGCGGGACGCCCACGATGTCTCCGCCCTCGCCCTTTAGTTTTGGCACTCCGCCATCGCCGTCACCTTTCCCATCGCCACCACCTTCTTCGCCTCCCTTTAGCGGTCAGCGCCCTTCGGGACAAGGGGGGACGGGATTGCGATGACAGTTCGGCGCGGTTTTGCCCTCGTGTTGGTGTTGGCGTTGCTCGTTTTGCTGACTTTGCTGGCGGCGGGTTTGGCGTTCACCGTCCGCAGCGAAGTGAACATCGCCAACGATTTCGCCGACCAACTCCGCGCCCGTTACCTCGCTCAAGCAGGTTTCTATCAAGCCTTGCAGCAATTGATGCAGGACGATTTCGGCGTGGACAGCGCAGCGGACACCTTTGGCGAGTTGCGCTCGCAAGATTTGGGGTTGGATTTCGGCGATGGGCAATTCATCGTCCGCATCACTGACGAGACGGGCAAGTTGAACCTGAACACCGCCGACCGAGCCACCCTCATCGCCTTCTTCACGCAGGTGACGGGCGATAGCGCTTTGGCGGAAGAGTTGGCAGACAGCGTTTTGGACTGGCGCGACAGCGACGACAACCCCAACCCGCAAGGCGCTGAAAGCGACTACTACCTGAGTTCGCCCCAACCCTATCGCACCAAAAATGCGCCCTTTGACAGCCCCTACGAGTTGCTGTTGGTCAAGGGCATGACGCGGGAGTTGTTTTACGGCGACCCGCAGCAAGGGACGCCGCCTTTGACCGAATTGGTCACCGCCTTTTCAGCGACGCCCAATGTGGACGAACGGGGTCAACCCCGCCTCAACCTCAACACGGCAACCCGTGAGCAATTGCAAACCGCTTTGGGCGATATTTTGACTGCCGAAGAAATTGACGCCCTCTTGCGCTTTCGGGATGGCACGGGACAACAACGCCCGCCAAGTGGGACGACCCCGCCCCGACCGACCACCGGTCAACCGCCGTCCACTGGCGGACAACGCCCTCCCTTCCCACCCTCGCCACCGCCCACCGTTCGTCCCCCCGCAAACTTTGGTCAGCCTCCGTCAGGTTTCTCGCCCTCGCAAAGCAATCGTCCCCCTTCGGGCGTTCCGCCTTCGTCAACCCCTCGCCCCTCGCGGGGTGTGCCCTCGGAGAGCCTCGCCCGACCGCCTGCGCCACCTGAGATGTCGCCAGCGCCATCGGGAACGCCACCTTCGCCCCAGCAAATCCCGCAACCGCCAAGACCCAGCGGGCAACAAGGAGGCGGACAAGGCGGTCAGCAGCAACGCCGTCGCTTTCAATCGCCCTTAGACCTTTTGCAAGTTCTGCCCCGCGAGAAAGTCATCGCCATCTGGGAGCGGGTGACGACGACCGATGCGCCCGTGCAATATGGCTTGGTCAACCTGAACACAGCGCCGCCCGAAGTGCTGTCGGCATTGCTGCCCGACAATCCCGCCGCCGTTGACGACATCCTTGCCTACCGCCAGCAAAATGGGCGTTTCCAAAGCGTCGGCGAGTTGTTGAACCTTCCCTCGCTGACGCAGGCACAACTTCGGCAGTTGGTCAATCGCGTTTGTGTCAAGAGCGGAACTTTCCGCCTGCGGGCACTTGGCATCATTGGCAACCGGCGCGCCGTGCACTTGATTGACGCCATCGTGGAACGCCAATTCGTCACCCCTCCATCAGGCATGACGGCAACCGTCCCGACCGCTACAGGGACGACGATGCCAGCAGAGCAAAGCACCACGCCCGTCCAATTCGCCATCCGCTACTGGCGGGAGCGATAAAACACCCCTATCGGATGGCTTAGCCACGACGGCTAACTTGCTGGTAAAGGGCGAAATGTTGTCTTGCGGCTTCTGTGACGGTGCAACTTTGGGCGAATTGACGGGCGGCGTCGCTGAGTTGTTGTCGGAGCGCCTCATCGGTGCGCAACCGCAAAATCGCTTCCGCCCACGCCGTCGGCTCGTTGGGCACAAGCAACATCGCTCCCGACGCTTCCGCTAATTCTCGCAAAGGTGGCAAATCGGAAGCGACGATGGGTTTGGCATGGGCAAGGGCGCGCATCAACGATGCCGAGCCACTCAGTTGCCGAAAGGGAGCGACGATGACATCCGCTGCTGCCAACCAACCATCCACTTCTTCATCGGGCAAAAAGCCCGTCACATAGAGTTGATGGCGCTGGGGATGCTCGGCGATTTGCCGCATCAAACGCGGGTAGTAGTCGGAACGATCCAACGGATGCGGACCGCCCGCCAACACCAGCAGCGCCTCTTTGGGCAAATGGGGCAAGGCTTGCAGCAACAATTCGTAGCCGCGCCGTGCCCCGATGAAACCGAACGCCACGACGAGAAATCGCCCATCCACGCCCAACCGCTCCCGTGCCGCTTTCGGGTCAGGACGGTGAGCCAATTCAGGCACCCCCATCGGGATGACGGTCACTGGCGAGTAACCCAATTGGGCGAGTTGGTCGGCGACGAATCGGTTGAGGGCAATCAGGTGGCGGACGCATCGGGCGTGCCACCAGCGCCGTTGCTGCCACCGCTTGAGCACTGCCTTCCATCCCTTGCCTGTCAAGTCCACCTCGTGGACGGTGACGATTGTCGGGACAGTCAAGCGGCGCAGAAAAAAGGGGAGCAAGTTGCGCAAAGGATGGAAGCCACCGAAAAAGTGGGGGGCAAATTGCAAATGCACAAGGTCGTCATCTTGGGCGTGGCGGGCAAGGGTGTGCCAATAAGTTCGCTCCCACCACCAACCTAACCGTCGCCCCTCTTCCCGCCACACTTGCGGACCGGCGGGCAACACGCTCACTTGACAATCGGGCAACTGGCGAAGCGCAGTGACCAACTCTTCGGTGTAGCGGGCGATGCCGCAAGCCACCCGCCAACTGGAAACCATTGCGATGCGCATCGTTGCCCGCCTCGGTCAACGGACTTCAATTTCCTGCAAGCGTTCCGACGCCCGTTCGGCACTGCGGATGCGTTCGTCAATCATCGCCCGCATCGCCTTGAAGACCTCAATCTCAGCGTTGATGAGGTGGCGGGCGGCTTCCTCACCGATGAGCCGAACGATCAAATCGCTCAGCCGCCGTTTGAGCGATTTGGGGCGTCGGGGTTTTTCTTCCCGCACTTCCTCTTCCACGACTTCTACCCGTTCGGCTTCTTCCCGACGACGGCGAGGCATAAGCCATTCACCTCCGTGCTTGATGCTGATGCCAATTGCGCCCTTGAAATTATGGTCGTGCCATCCGCCACAAGATGCCTGATGGGACGGGAAAGGTGATGCCAAAATTAGGCGACGCTGCTTATCAACCCAACGCCTTTGGAGGTGGTTTTGTTGAGTTCGGTGCGCATCGGCTTCATCGGTTGTGGTGGCATCGCGACGATGCACATGAACAACCTCAGTCGCATAGACGGTGTGGAGTTGGTGGCGTTTTGCGATGTGGATGAAGGACGGGCGAAAAGTGCCGCCGAACGCTTCAAAGGCAACGCCTACACCGACCATCAGGCGATGTTAGAGAAGGAGCGCTTGGACGCCGTTTACATTTGCATCCCACCCAATGCCCACACCGATCAGGAAATCCTTGCCGCTCAGGCAAGGGTTGCGGTGTTCGTGGAGAAACCTGTCGCCCGAACGCTGGAAAAGGCATTGGAAGTTCGGGACGCCATCGCCCGTTTTGGCGTCATCAACGCCGTCGGCTATCACTTCCGCTACTTTGACGGCACTGACTTGGCAAAGGAGCGCTTGCAAGGCAAAACAGTCGGCATGGTCATGGGATATTGGATGGGCGGGTTGCCCGGCGCTTATTGGTGGCGGCGGTTGGAGATGTCGGGCGGGCAAATCGTGGAGCAGACGACCCACATCTTTGACCTCGCCCGTTACCTCGTCGGCGACATCGCGCGGGTCAGCGCGGCGACGGCGTTGCGGGCTTTGCACGATGTGCCCGATTTGAATGTGCCCGATGTCGGCGTCGTCAATGTCTGGTTCGCCAACGGTGCCATCGGTTGCATCGCCAACACTTGCATGCTCAAACTGGGCTACACGACAGGCTTGCACATCCTCACGTCCGACCTCATCACCGAAATCACTTGGGGCGGCGTGAAGTTTTTGGAGCCCCATCGGACGGAAGAAGTGCGCCATCAACGCAATGGGCACTTTTACGAGAGTGTCGTCTTCGTGGAAGCCGTGCGGACGAAAAATCAGTCGCTCATCCGCAGCGACTACGCCGATGCGGTGAAAACGCTGGCGGTCACCCTTGCGGCGTTGGAATCCGCCGACAAAGGCGGGACGCCTGTAGAAGTGCCATCGGTGTGACGGTCAAGCCCGTGCCGACGCTGGCTCAACGGGATGTCCGTTCTCCCAAACGGTCGGAAAGTGCTCGCCTCGCAAAATTTCGCCGGGAGCGACTTGGATGACTTCTTCGCAGACATGCCGACCGCGTGGGGCGTAGCGGGTATAGCCGGGCATGAAGTGGATGGCGATGGCGGGGCGGGGGCGTTCGCTCAGGTTCGGTGGCGTCCCATGCCAAGTCAGGCAGTGATGGAACATCACCCAACCTGCTGGCACGGGGCATGGGACGATTTCCACCGTTTCTCCTTCGGGCACAAAAGACGGGTCATGGGCAGGTCCCCAAGTTTGCGGGTCGCTACCGAGGGTCCCGCCCTTGTAGGCGCCCCAACGGTGGCTGCGGGGGACGACATGCATGCAGCCGTTCTCCACATCCGCATCGTCCAACGCCATCCAAGCGCTCAGCAAATCGGGTGGCTCCAAGACAGGCCAGTAGGGGTAATCCTGATGCCAAATCGTCGGACCACCGTGTCTTGGTGGCTTGTATTGGATTTGGTCATGCCAAACCCGAACGGTGTCCGTGCCCATCAACTTGGCGACGGCTTCCGTCAGGCGGGGATGAAAGAGCAACTCGTAAAACTTTCGGTCGGCTTCCCAAGCGTTGACGACTTGGATAACGACCCAACCGCGCTCATCGCGGTAAAGTTCACGGTTGAGCAGCGGCTTGCCTTCTGACCTGCCTTCAATCAAGGCATAACAGCGCTCCCGCAACTCCGCCACCTCGTCGGCGCTCAACAGCGGGCGCGCCGGCAAATAGCCGTTCTCCTGAAAGAACCGCACATCGGCTTCCGAGACCACGACCGTTCACCTCCGTCAGAAAGTTTGCCGATGGCTTAACGCCATTGCCACACCCTAAGGCAAGCGTGACGACTTCACTGCCAACCGCTCTTAGTGAGCCATCAAAACAAAAAGAAGCGGTGACCGACTTTGCCGAAGGCGTAGTCTATCGCCAGCCACCAACCCGCCGTCAGGTATTCGCCAATGAGCAAACCCAGAAAGAAAGGGCGCCAACGCTGAAAGGCGAAAAGACCGCCATAGCGCAGCAACGACGCCTTCAAAAGCCATCCCAGCAGCGTGGAGAACCAAAGTTGAATCATCAGCCAACTTGGTCCCATCGCATAGCCGAGGGGATGCAAAGGAAACCAGATGAACTCTTGCCGAAGCCGATAAAGCAGCAAGGTGACGAGGAAGCCGAGGGCAAAACAACTGCGACTGAGGGGCGTCGGTCGGCGGGGTTGCTCCATGTAGGCGACAGTGAAATCCAAGACTTGACGGGGGCTGTGTTGCAAAAACCATGCTCCCGCTCCCTGCATCATCGTGTTAGCGCCCCGCCAGCACAGCCGTTCCCGCCAACCCCAACAACACCGCCCGCCAAGTCACGGCGTTTCCTGCCACCGCTCTTCGCTCAGCGATTTTCAAGTCCGTCATCGTTCGGTCACCATGCCGAACGCTTTAAGGTTTCGGCACATCGGGCGATGCTTTTGGGCAGGCACGGAAGCCTGCCCTACGCCCTTCCCAAATTTTCGCCGCTAAGCCTTATCTTGCCACCGCGATGATTGCCGCACCGTTTTGATGCAGCATTTGTTGGCGACGCTGTCGGGCTTGCTGGTGGTGTCCTTCGTGCAGCCAAAGCCACAGACGCAAACGGACGGGACGAAGGGGCACCGCTACGATTTCTATCGTCGCGTAGCGTCGCTCCATCGCGGGCTTGCCCCGCTGTTCGCCCCAAAAACCTTGCCGAACCCAAAGTTCGTGAGGTCGTGAAGCGGGCAATTGGGCAGGTCGGGAGATAGCGGGAGGGCGAGGTTCCTGCCGAGCCATAAAGTCATCAAATTCCGCAACGAGCAAAGAAAGCGTTTCTGTCAAGTCATTTGGGTTGAACAGGCAAAGGACTGGTGGCAGCCAGTCACCTATCCGCCAACCGAAATGGACAATCTGCTGTCCGTAAACTTCGGGAGGCTTATCACCCAAACCGACGAAGTTGGGGAACGATTTCGTCCACCAACGGGCGTCGAAGCGGGCCTCAAGGACAACCAATTCATCGGGACGCGGGGCGTGGGACGAGGGACGAGGCTTAGCGAAAGCGGTCAGTTCCACTAAAGGGATGTTGGCGAAAATGCGGCGGCGTTGTGTGGCTTCAAATCCGTTACCTTTATCCTTTGCTTCCACCGTCACCCAAATGGGGTTTCGCTCCGTGACCTTAACGGTTGCTTTTCCATCCCGCTGCCAGACGAAATCGTCAACGATGAACTTGTCAGTCGTCACGGCAGGGCGGTTGGGGTCAAAGCGCCCGAAAGTGCCGATGCCTGCCCCGAAACTTTGCGCCGCATAGTCGCACCCCGTCCTCTTGGAGACCGATTTCGTCAGCGACCCGCCCGCATCTTCTCGCCATCCCATTTCCAACACCCCATTGTCCACCCGCACGAAACTTTTCCCTTGCTCCACGCGCAAGGGCGGCAGGATGTCATCGGGACGGGCACGGCAAAGGGAAAGCAAAGGCGAAGTCTCAGGGACGATGAAATGCACCTTGCCATCAGCGAGATGCATCGGCAACGGCGTCCTGTCGGGCAAACGCACGACGAACACATCGCCCCGAAGGGCTGTCGGCAAGTCAACGCTTGGGCGTTTCGCCCAACAATCAAAGGTCTCAACTGGTCGGTCATCGGTAGGTTTATTTGCCTTTCTCTGGCTGGGCAGGGCGTATTTGTTGCCATAGACCTTGCACGCCAGGCAAAGATGCTGTTAAGGTTGCCGGCTGCCCTCCCACACCCTGCTGCGATTTAGGAGAAAGCAACCAAAAGCAGCGCCCGCAATGACTAAGACCATCAAGATGACGATGACGGCGAACTAAGTCGGAATTTCTTGGCGCATAGCGCGAGCATCCCTCCTTGCTTATTATCGTCCCAGCCAGCGCCAACAGCACCGAATCGGATCGGCTCACCGTAGAGGCGGGAGCGAATGTTCATCCATCGGAACCATTTCGCATGTCCGTCTGCGAAAGCGATTGCAGCCCCGCTTGAGCCATCTGAGTGTTTGGGTTTTGGAGAACACGCCCAGTGACTGGTGGTCGCTGGCTCTTAGCGACAGCGCCATCGCCAACTCGTTGATGCTGCGTTGCTTCGGGATACCTGAAGGCGAACGGTTGCGGGTGCGCCTTTACGGTGGCACTTCGTTGCCCGACATGGACATCGTTTTGGTGGAAATCGGCGGGATGTATCGCCCCGAAACGCCGATGTTTGAGCGGGCTTTGCGTTGGTGGGGGCTGACGGCGACGGAAGGCGAAAAAGTGGCGGGGCAAATCCTCAACCGCCCCTTTGATGACGACGGAAACCCTTTACCCACTGGCGAAACGGTCATCGCCCCACCGTTAGAAACTTTTCGGGCATGGGTCAAGGCAGGCGTGCCAATCATTGGCGTTTGTTACGGGCGCGATAAATGGTTCACCGATGTGCCCCGCACTGTCTTCGCCGCCCTCAAAGGCGGTTTCATCAACTGCCTCGTCACCGACGCTTCCTGCGCCACCACTTTGCTCGCCCATGCGGCAGGGCGCTGACAAACCTTCACTCGCTGGGTTTGAACTCGTTGAGGCGTTTGGCGAATTCCAAATCGGCTTTGGTGACGGTGCGTTCGCTGTGGGTCGTGACGGTGACGATGACGGATTTGCTACCCGTGTCCAGCGTCACATCAGGATGATGGTTGGTGGCAGCGATGGTGTCGGCGAGGTGTTGCATGAATCGGGTGATGTCGCCCCACTTCTCAAAGCGGAAGCGCTTGGTGATGCTGATGACCCAACCGTCCAAATCCTTCAAGGCATCTTGCAATTCGCCGCCAGCGACGGGTGTTTTGTCTTCCATCGGTTGCGCCATTGTCCGTCCCTCCTTTGCGTCGGCATTTCCCTCTGGCAGGTTCACTCCGCTGCGCCTTTGTTTTTGGCGCATCGCAAACATTCGGTCAAGGGAGAAGCGTTAACGGTTTGTCACCTGTCGGCGAAGGGACGGGCGATAGAGGGCGAAGTAGATGGCAGCAAGAAAGAGGAAGGCGGCGCCCATGTCTATCAGCCCCACCTTCCCTGGCGGTCCGACGAGCCAGTGGGGGACGGTCGGTTCGGTCGTGAAGAAACTGGGAAACCCTATCTCTTTCGGGCTTCCCATCAGGCTGAAAGCAGCCCAGTTGTAGGCGGTGTGCAAACCGATCGGAAGCCACAAATTGCCCACGCTGTAACGGCAGAGGGCGAAAGTGACGCCAACGGCGAGGTAAGTGGGGATGGCGATTAACTCGTTGACAGGGCTTCCCGTCCCATAGCCGATGTGCAGCGTCCAGAACAAAACCGCCGTGACTGCCATCGCCACCTTCCGCCCACCCCACTCTTCTAAGGTGCTCAGCAAATAGCCCCGAAAGACCAACTCCTCGGCGAAACCGATGAGGGGATAGAGCAAAAGCGTGGTGACGAGCCACATCCCGACGGAAATCGGTGCAGGCTCAAAGCGAAGCCAACCTGCCAATCGGTAAAGGGCAGCCATCGCCACGACAAACCCGATGCCGATGCCCGCGCCGATTGCCAAGTCCTTTAGCCATCCCTCTTTTGTCAACCCCACGCTGCTTAACGGTCGGCGGTCAACGAACCAGACGAACAGCACGGTGATAAGGATGAGCAGGGGATAGATGGTAAAGGAGCAGGCAAGGACGAAGGCGCCGATTTCTTGATGCAAGCGTTGCATCGCCTGCGGTCCGTATTTGCCGAAGAGCCAAAGGACGACGACGAAACCGCCCAAAACCAAACCGACACCTCCCGCCATCAAGCAAGCGGCGAGATAAAGCAAAAAGCGCGCCCACGCAGGCAGCAACGGTTCAGGGGGGTGTGGCGATTTCTGGGGCGGTTCACCCACAAGCCTTTCTTCCCTCGGTCGCCCTTCGTCAGGCGCTTCGCCACCCAACTTGCCTCACCCTTTCCTGCCGATGGTCGCTCCCCCATTGGCGATGAAAGTTTGCGTCACCTTCAATCTTCAGGGAAGCGAAACACTTGCCCACGCGGGGGTGGTGGAGGCAATTCGGCGATCTCTTGGGGCAAGTATTCGGAGAGCCAATCTTCTAACCGCTCGCCATCCACGAACTCTATGGGGATGCCAGGCAACGCACTCGTCGCATTGAGGGCTTCACGGGAGAAAGCGCCCGTCGTGATGAAGATGGCTTTCATCGCCCCTTCCTCTTTGGCGAAATGGCGGAGGCGATGGACGAGAGGGACACCAATTAACTGGTCAGCCCCTCGCGCGCAATAGACTGCATAAAGCCCACCCACCAACTCGCGGGGATGGAGGGCAACAAGGGCGATGCCATCCACTTCCCCATCATCAAACCCTATCACTTGCCTCACTTGCAATCCCATGCGGGCAAGCAAGGTCGTCATTAAATCGGCAAATTGCGAGAGGGGCAAGGCGTCCAAGCGAGGCATCAAATCGCCGACGGGTTCAACGGCGGGGCGTTGTCTTGGAGGCGTGAAGGCTTGGGCGATGGCGATGACGATGAACCCGATGACGATGACGAGCAACACATTGAACGGGAAAGGCACAACCCATCACCTCACACGCCCGTAAGCATGACACGACTTTCCCTCTGTGGCAACGGTGTTCACAGAGGATTTTCTGGTGGGCAATCTAAAGGGATGGCGAAGTAACTCTCGTCGCCCCACCGCAACGCTTCGCCTTCTATGGGCAACGCCGAAGCGATGCGGCGAGCCGTTTCCGTTTCGTTCGGCACGGCTTCAGCGACGACTGAACCTGCCCGAATGATGATGCTCTCTCCCATCTCTCTCATCCCTCTCTTCCTGTCAAGGGAGAAGCGATGCCGCCACCTCTTCGCCCATCTGCATCCGATACATGCGGGCATACCAGCCGTCCTTCGCCATCAACTCGTCGTGCGTCCCCCGCTCCATGATGCGCCCGTCTTCCACGACCAAAATTTGGTCGCAATCGCGCACCATGGACAACCGATGGGAAACGATAATGGTCGTCCGCCTCTCCATCAACCGCTCCAATGCCGCTTGGATGACCGCCTCGCTTTCAGGCTCCACCGAGGCTGTCGCTTCGTCCAACAGCAAAATGCGCGGGTTGGCTAAGAAAGCACGGGCGATGCAAAGGCGTTGCTTTTGACCGCCCGACAGCCGAACACCCCGCTCGCCCACGACCGTCTCGTAACCGTTGGGCAACTCTTCAATGAACTCGTGGGCGTTCGCCAATTTTGCCGCCTCCACGATTTCGTCGTCCGTTGCGTCCAACCGCCCGTAGCGGATATTGTGGCGCACGGTGTCGTTGAACAAAAAAGGCTCTTGGGTGACGATAGCAAAGTGGCGGCGCAAACTTTCTTGCCGAATTTGCCGCAGGTCGTAACCGTCCAGCAAAATCCGCCCTTCCTGTGGGTCGTAAAGGCGCAACAGCAAGGCTAAGATGGTGCTCTTGCCCGCTCCTGAAGGTCCGACGATGCCCACCTTTTGACCGGGGAGCACTTCAAAACTGACCTTTTGCAAGACGACCTTTGTCCCGTCCCCCGTCCTGCGTCCCTCGCCCCGTTTGTCATCGTAGGCGAAAGTCACGCCATCAAAGACGATGTGCCCCCGCACTTCGGTCAGTTCCACCGCATCGGGCGCGTCGGTGATTTCCAATGGGGCGTCCAAGATTTCAAAGATGCGGGAGGCAGCAGCGATGGCGCGCTGAACCATCTCGTTGATTTGCGCCAGCGAAAAAACGGGCGAGAAAAGTTGCCACCAATAGCCCCGATAGGCGACCAACCCGCCGATGGTGAATTCGCCCCGCAAGACGAAAAGGGCCCCGACACCGACCATGACGACGCTGGAAAAAAAGCCGACGGTGAAGACGGCAGGGAAGTAAACGGTTCGGGCGATGACGCCCTTGATGCTTTCCCGCAAGTAACGCTCGTTCTCCCGCTCAAAGCGTTGCATCTCGTAAAGTTCGCGGGCGAAGGCTTTGATGACCAAGATGCCCAAAAGGTTCTCCTGTAACTTCGCCGAGACATCGCCCAATCGGTCACGGATGCGCCGATAAAGCCCACGAATGCGGGCGTTGAAAAACCAGACCATTGCTGCCACACCCGCCATCGGCAGTAAAGTCAGCGTCCCGACTTTCCAGTTGAGGGCGACGATGATGCCCGCCACGCCGATGAATTGCAACGCGTTGGCGATGATGTTATCCACGCCGTTGATGGCGATCTCTTGCAGCGTATCCACATCGCCGATGACACGGGCGAGTAAATCACCGCTACGCCGTTCGTGGAAAAAGCGGAGGGAATGGCTCTGCAGTTTTCGGTAAAGTTCGTTGCGCAGGTCATAAACGAAGCGCTGACCGACGACGCCCAAAAGGTAAGTCCGCAGCGCCGACAAGCCGACGCCGACCAAGTGCACCGCCACCATCACCCCCAACGCAGGAAGCAAAAGGGCAACCTTTCGGTGGACAATCACTTCGTCCACGATGAATTTCCAGACGAGCGGGTGAAAGAGTTGGGCGGGCGTCGCTAAAAGCAAACACAACAACCCGATGGCAATCTGCCACCGATATGGTTTGAGGTAGCGCAGCAACCGAACGAATTGCTCCATTGCCTTGCGCCCCTTTCGTCCCGAAAATTGCCCGACGCCAATTTTGACGCAGCCCTTTGAGCCCTCTCATAAAGCGTCCGTCAGCGAAACAATTTTTGCGGTTGTGGAAGGGCGCATCCCTGATGCGCTAAAACCCGCAAGGCAAGGGACGGCTCGTCCCATCCTCTGTCGTTTGAATAGTTGCCGTTCGCCGGTCGCCAACCGCTGCCGTTAAGCGCAAAGTGAGGTGACGGAAGATGAACTGGCGGCGGAAAGTGGCGCTCCTTGCCGTTTTGATAGAGGGGTTGCCTGAGGGGGATCGCTTCGCTTTCTTTGACCGCTTTCGGGATGACATCGGCGACTTCTTTGAGGGTCTGGGCGAAAAGCCGTTGAAGCGTTGGCTCAAAGAAAAGTTGCCTGATGCTGTCGCCTTGAAAAGGTGGGCGTGGGCGAAGGTGGCATCCCTTTTGCCCTTTCCTGCCATCGTCCAAAAGGGCACGGAAGGCGCAGACACTTTTCCCGTTCGCCTTTGGTCAGAAGTTCCCTTGCGGGTTCATTGGCGTTGTTCGTTGAATGGGCGAAAGGGGTTGATGCGATGGGAGTGGGAAACGGACGAGGCAGCATCGGAGTGGCTGTTGAAGGAAGTGGCGAAATTGCCTTTGAGGGAGCGTCATTGCCTTTGGGCACTTTTAGACGATGCCCTCGCTGACTACGAAGACTACTTGCTGGCGACGGAACCGCAACTCATCGCCCGTCGGGATGATGCCTATCGGCGGATGGAAGCGGGAGAGTTTGTGCGGTTGGAGGCGTTGAAGGATGTGGGAAGTTCGGTTGGATCGGGAAGTTGAGAAGGCACTGCGGCGGATGATGCCTGAATTGAGGCAGCGCCTGCTGAAAGAAATTGAGCAGTTGCAGGGTAATCCCTTCCCGCCTGGCAGGGAGAAGGTGCGGGGCAGGGAAAACGAATGGCGGTTGCGAGTCGGTGATTACCGCATCATCTACCGCGTGGATGAACGGCGTCGCCCCATTGAAATCAGCGAAGTCGGTCACCGCAGAGAAGTTTACCGAAAAGGTTGAAAGCCGAGGTTTTATCCCTCGCCCCGCAATTGACAAACGGCGTCACGCAAGGCGCCGTAAAGCAACCGAGCGTCGGACGAGACGGCGACGAAGCGGAAACCTTGCGCCAAGCGTTGCTTGGCTTCAGCGACCGAAGCCGTTTGAATGCCCGCTGCTTTTCCGAATTCGTTGGCGGCATCCAAAACCGCTTGGACAGCGGATTGCCATCGCGGGTCGTCACGGAAGGGCGTTCCCGTCAAGCCCAATGAGGCAGCCAAATCGTTGGGACCGATGAAGACGACATCCACGCCCTCCACGCGACAAATCTCCCGCACCCGACGGACGGCTTCTTCATGCTCCACTTGAACGGCGACCAAAATCTGGTCGTTGGCGGCGATGAAGTAATCGTCGCCATGCCAAAGTTGCGCTAAAAAACCGCCGACACTGCGGACGCCTTGCGGTGGGAACTTGGCGGCGTCAACGGCGCGCTTGGCTTCCTCGGCGTTCATCACCATCGGCACCAAAATGCCCAACGCACCTGTGTCCAGCGCCCGCTTGATGAGGGCGAGGTCATTCCAAGCGACGCGGATAATCGGCACGGTGTCCGTTGCCAGCAACTCATGGACGGCAAGGAGCGCCGCATCGTAACCTAAGGCGCCATGTTCGGTGTCCACGACGACCCAATCAAACCCGACCCGTCCCATGATGGCAGCGACGACGGGTGAACCAATGCTGAGCCAGCAACCGAGCGTCGTTTCGCCCTGACGCAAAGCCTTCCGCACCCGATTTTCTCGCATTTCCTTCACTCCGTTCCTGCAACGGCTTTTTTCGTCGCCCTACAATGGTGACACGCCCAAGCGATGGGGAAACGGGGGAAAGTAGGATGGCGCGATGGGTTGTCCTGATAGCCTCGTGGCTTTTGGCATTAGCGATTTTCGGTTGGCGGATGCCCGACTTTTTGCGCCCGACCAATTTGCTGGAGATGACCCGCCAGTTCACCGAAATCGGCATCATGGCGTTGCCGATGACGGCATTGCTGATCGCAGGGGGCATTGATTTGTCCGTCGCTTCCATCTTGGCGATGGCGACGGTTGTGTTGGGATGGAGTTATCGGGCGGGAGTGCCGCTTGTCGTTAGCGTCCTTTTGGCGATGGCGAGTGGGACGGTGATGGGCGCCATCAACGGCGCTTGCATCGCCTACTTGCGTTTGCCGCCTGTCATCGTCACCTTAGCGACGATGGCGCTCTTTCGCGGGTTGGCGATCGGGGTCACGGGCGGGGGCAAGGTCAGCGGTTTCCCTGACAGTTTTTTGCACTTGGGTCAAGGGCAACTAAAAGGCATCGTGCCCGTGCAATTGCCCTTGCTCGCTGCGTTGGCGGGGCTAACTTGGTTCGTGTTGCACCGAACCGTTTGGGGGCGACACATCTTTGCCGTCGGCGCTAACGAGACGGCGGCGCGCTTTTCGGGCGTGCCCATTGAAGCGACGAAGTTTTGGCTTTATGTCGCCAGTGGCTTTTTTGCGGGTTTGGCGGGAGTGCTTTATGTCGCCCGTTTCAACACCGCCAAAGCCGACGCCCAAATCGGTGCTGAATTGGATGTCATCACGGCTGTCTTGTTGGGCGGGACGCCCTTGACAGGTGGCGAAGGTTCGCTAACAGGCACGCTTTTGGCACTCTTGTTGCTCTGCACCCTGCGGAGGGGCTTGGACATGCTGCAAGTTGGCACGGAGCGACAAGCCATCTTGACAGGCGCTTTGCTCATCGCCGCTGTCGCCCTTAGTCAATGGCGCAGGAAACTTCGCTAACGGGACGGGGGACGCGGGGCGAGGGACGCGGAGAAAAGCAGGGGGTGTTCAAATGCTGACGCTGAAGCGGTTGGAGGAATTGCTGGCGAACTACCCGACTGTCCGCATCGCCCTTGTCGGCGACTTCTTTCTGGACAAGTATCTGGACTGCGACCGTCGGTTGAGCGAGGTGTCGTTGGAGACGGGCTTAGAGGCGTTTCAAGTCGTCCGCGTCCGTTGCTACCCGGGGGCAGCGGGGACGGTTGCTGCCAACTTGAAAGCGTTGGAGGTCGGCACCGTTTACGCCGTCGGTTTCACGGGCGACGACGGCGAAGGCTACGAGTTGCGGCGCGGGTTGGAACGGATGGGCGTGGATACGACTTTCCTGTTCGTCCGCTCCGACCTTCTGACGCCGACTTACACCAAGCCGATGATGCGCGAACTGCATGGGCAAGTGCGGGAGTTGAATCGCTTAGACATCCGCAACCGTCGCCCTTTGCCCGACGATTTGCAAACGCAAATCCTTCAGGCGGTGGAAAAGTTGCTGCCTGAAGTCCATGCCATCATCGTCGCCGACCAAGTGCCCGAACGCAATTGGGGCGTCATCACCGATCGGGTGCGGACAACCCTTTGCCAGTGGGCAGCCCAACGCTCCCATCCTTCGTCCCTCATCCCTCGTCCCATCTTTTACGCCGACTCGCGCACTCGTATCGGCGAGTTTGCGCCCTTTTTTGTCAAGCCCAACCGCTTTGAGGCGGCGAGGGCGGTGTTGGGGACGACGCCCGAAAAGGTGTCGCTGACGGATGCAGCGGAATTTGGGCAGGCGCTGTTTGCCCGCACGGGCAAGCCCGTTTTTGTGACCATCGGCGAACAAGGCATCGTCGTCGTGACCGCCGAAGGCGCTTGGCACATCCCTGCCGTGCCCGTGACGGGCGAGGTGGACATCACGGGGGCAGGCGACAGCGTGACAGGTGGCTTAGTGCCCGCCCTTTGTCTGGGTGCTCATCCCGTAGAAGCGGCGACCATCGGCAATTTGGTGGCGTCCATCACCATCCAACAAATCGGCGTGACGGGGACGGCGACGAGAGTGCAAGTTTTGGCACGCTTTGAAGAGTGCGCCGACACCCTCCGACCGCAACGGCTGGCTTGAAGGTTCAATGGGCAAGGAGAGGGTGATGGCGTTTGAGCCAGCGGATGACCCGCTCTATATCCGCTCGCACCGTCGGTGACGAACTCGTCGGCTCGGCATCCCGCAGGCGATAGAGCAGCACTCCGTAAGGTTGAGCGATTTTCCGCCACTCGTCGGGCACATGGTCGGGCAACTCTTCGTCCACCATCACCGCCAACGCCAAAGTCCACGCCCGACAGACATTGGCGATGTTGTAACCGCCTCCGCCCAATGCCACCCAAGGCAAGTTCAAGGCTTTGACGGCGCTGAGGGCTCGCAGGTAACTGTGGGTCGTCAAGTTCCAGTGGGTGATGGGGTCATCGTGCAACGCATCGGCGCCCAATTGGGTGACGATGGCTTGGGGGCGAAAAGTTTCCAACACGGGCAGGACGATTTCGTCCAACACCCACAAAAACACATCGTCGCCTGCGTGGGGAAGGAAAGGGATGTTGAGGGCGAAGCCGTAGCCATCTCCTTCGCCCATCTCCGTCTCAAAACCCGTGCCAGGGAACAAGTAGCGCCCGCTTTCGTGGGTGCTGATGGTCAAGACGCGTCGGTTGCGGTAAAACGCCACCTGCACGCCGTCGCCGTGATGGGCGTCAATGTCCAAGTAGGCGACTCGCTCAAAGGTGCGCAGCAATTTGTGGATGGCGACGACGGGGTCGTTGAGGTAGCAAAAGCCCCATGCGTAAGACGGCATGGCGTGGTGCAAGCCACCTGCCATGTTGAAGGCGACGGCGACTTGCCCACTTGCCACCAACTCGGCTGCTTGCGCCGATGCGCCAGCGGCTAAAAGCGACATCGTGAAGACGCCGGGCATGATGGGGCAATCGGGAGTGCCAAGCCCGTAGCGGGAAAGGTCAGGAGACCAGATGCCTTCGTCGGCACGCCTTAAGGCGTTTAGATAGTCGGGCTCGTGGAAGGCGGTGACTTCTTCGTCGGTGGCTGGGCGAGGGGCAATCAAGCGCACCTTGTCCAGCAAGCCGTAAGCCCCCTGCAACTCCTGTGTCAGTTGCAACCGCCACATTTTGAGGGGATGGTTCGCCCCGTAGTCAAACGCCCAAAAGGGTTGGGTGTCTGTGAAGGCGACCGCCCTTTCCATTCCGCCATCGCCTCCTTCGGCGGGATAAAGGCGCCATACATCTTGCCCCAAGGATGCCCGCTAAAGAAAGCGCTACCCTTTTGCCGATAAGGTATGGATGTGACGGCGACACTTTCGCCCTTTGCAAAACGAGGTTAAAATGAGGCATGAACTAAAAGGACGACAAGGAGGTGTCAAAGATGCTGCTTCGTCGGCTGTTGGTGGAGGACGAGGGGCAAACCCTCGTGGAGTATGGGCTGTTAGTGGCGTTGATCGCTTTGGTGGTCATCGCTGCCTTGACGCTGTTGGGGCGAAAAATCGCCAACACCTTCAACACCATCAATGCCAACCTGCCCGGTTAAGCCGAATTGGGGGGGTGACAGTCGTCCTTTCGTTGACGGCGAAGAGCCGTTAAAATCCATCCGTCCAAATGGGTGGAATAAACCGCAGGAGGTGACGGTTATGTTGCTTCGTCGGCTGTTGGTGGAGGACGAGGGGCAAACCCTCGTGGAGTATGGGCTGTTAGTGGCGTTAATCGCTTTGGTGGTCATCGCCGCCTTGACGCTGTTGGGGCAAAAAATCGCCAACACCTTCAACACCATCAATGCCAACCTGCCTGGTTAAGCGCAAGGGGCAGCGAAGAAGTTTGCGGGTGGCTGCCTGAGGCAGCCACCCGTTTTCTTTGAAGTCCCAACGCCTTAAAGGTAGGGTGCAGCGAGGCGACGGCTGCGGGCATCCAAGCGCTCAAAGTCGGGAATTTCGTAGCGGTTGCCATCTTCATCCACCAAAAAGATGCGGGGATAGCGAGAGGTGTAGATGTGTTCGCTGCCTGGCACGACGAACTCTTTGATGCCCTCGTCCGTCTCCACCCGCCAACGGGTGTGCCCTGTCTGGGGCAACCGCTCCACCTGCAGCACCCGCAAAATTTTGGGCATGTGATAGCGACGCTCCAATTCCTCCCGCACGATTTGCTGTGACTGGTCATCCAACTCGGCGATGTCCACGAGGACACCGATTTCGCTGCCGTCGGCGTCGTAAACAATCAGGTAACGCCAAGGGTCGCTGATGGGCAAGGTGCGCAAGATTTTGCCGACAGGGATGGCTTGCTCCTGCCACACCAACGCCACTTGCCCATCAGGCAACTTCAAAAAGCGAATGTCCTTCGGTGGCAGCACCCGCACTTCTATGTCAGGCTCGGCTTCCCACGAAGGACGCACGGTGACCGTTGCCTCCCCCATCGGCAGTTCTCTCGCTGCCGTTCCCATTGAAAGGCAGGGGCACAAAGTTCAGGGTCTCGCTCATGCGCATCTGGATTTCCACCAAGCGCCGATAGATGCCGTCGTCTTTCGCCATCAACTCTTCGTGCGTGCCTTGCTCCACGATTTCGCCGTTCTCAAGGACGATGAGTTTGTCGGCTTTGCGCAAGGTGGAGAGGCGGTGGGCGATGGCGATGGTCGTCCTCCCTTTCAGCAACCGCTCTAAGGCTTGCTGGATGGCATATTCGCTCTCGCTGTCCACTGCCGAGGTGGCTTCGTCCAAGATGAGGATTTTCGGGTCGCGCAGCAAAGCGCGAGCGATGGAGATGCGTTGGCGTTGACCGCCCGAAAGTTTCGTCCCTCGTTCGCCCACATAAGCGTCGTAAGCGTCGGGGAACTCCATGATGAACTGGTGGGCGTTGGCGGCTTTGGCGGCTCGGATGACTTCCAGCATGTCGGCATCTGGTTTGCCATAGGTGATGTTCTCCTTGATCGTGCCGTGAAAGAGGTAAGGCTCTTGCAGCACCATCCCGATGTTCGCCCGCAAAGCCTGCAGGTCAATCTGGCGCAAGTCTATCCCGTCCAGTTCTATGCTGCCTTCCGTTGGGTCATAGAAGCGAGGGATGAGGGTGGCGAGGGTGCTTTTGCCCGCCCCGCTCCGACCGACAATGCCCACCATCTCGCCAGGGCGGATTTCCAAGTCTATCCCCTTCAACACGGGTTCATGATTGCCCGGATAAGCGAACCGAACGCCCTTCAAACGCAAGTGACCGTGCACGGTCTTGGGGACGATGGCATCGGGGGCGTTGGTGATGTCAGGTTGGGTGTCCAAAATCTCAAAGACGCGTTCGGCGGACGCTTTCGTCCGCTGGATGACATCGTTCAGTTGCGCCAAGTTTTGGACGGGCAAGTAGAAGCGTTGCAAGTAGAGGGTGAACATCGTCAGGACGCCCAAACTCAGCGTCCCATCCATAACCGCCTTGCCGCCGACCAACCAGACGGCGACGAGGCTGATGGTGCTGACCAAACCCATCGTCGGGAAAAACGCCGACCAAATCAGCACGCCCTGCAAACTCGTCTTGAGGATGCGCAAGTTTTTGAGGCGGAAGCGATGGACTTCGTGTTCTTCCTGATTGAACACCTTCACGACGCGGATGCCGCCTAAAGTGTCCGACAAAAATGAGGTCAGGTCGCCCCAGACATACCGCAGCCGGCGATAGACGGGCAGCACGAAGTCCTTGTATTTGACGGTCATGGCGAACAGCAAAGGCGTGGGCGCTAAAGCGATCAACGCAAGTTTGGGGTCGGTTTGAAACAGCACGAAGCCGATGCCAAAGAGCGTCAGCAAATCCACGAAGAATTGTGGGATGCTATGGATGAGGAAGCCCTCCAGCATCCCGACATCGCCTGTGATGCGCGACATCAGTTGCCCCGTGCGATGGTTGTCGTAGAAACTCAGCGACAGGCGCTGCAAATGCTGATAAAGTTCCGACCGCATGTCGTAAAGGACGCGTTGACCCAGCCACGACATCAAGTAGGTGCGGGCGAAGGAAAAAAGGGTGTTGACGAGGTAAACGCCTAAAAGCAAACCGCATAACCGCCACAGCAGGGAGAAGTCTTTGTGGGGGATGGCTTTGTCCAACAGCAACTGCATCAACTTCGGTGGCAACAGCCCCAACCCCGTGACCACCAGCGTCAGCACCAGGCTTAAGACTGCCCAGTGCCAATAAGGGCGCAGGTAGCGGAAAAGCCTGCGCCACATACTCGGACCGCCATTACTGTCCACGACCCTTTCGCCTCCTTTTCCGCAGCGAGCAGTGTCCGTCTCTTTGACAATCGGCATCTCAAAGGGTTGCTTTAGCCCACCGTGAGCCAGCAACCCCGAAAGCGTCACTGCCCCTGCGGGCAGGCTTGGGATTGCTCAGCGCTTGTGTGCTGAGCCACCTGCCGTTCCGAGCGGGAAATTATAACCGCCATCGTCCGTCCGTCAAGGAGGAAAGAGGGTGTTCGGGAAGGGAGGGCGAGGCTTCCGCCGAGCCGAAAATTTCGGCAATTCGGCAGATAGCCGTTCGGGGGAATGAGGCTCACCGGAAGGTTCGCCCTCCCATTGGCTCAATTTCCGAACACACTCAGGAGGAAAGGGCATAGCAATTGCCGAGCCAAAAATGGGAAAGACGACAGCGAGTAGCCAGTAGCGAGTAGCGAATGAGGTAGGAGCAGACCACCTTTTTGCCAAAGCGCTGGGATTGCTTTTTCGTCCTGCGTCCCCCGTCCCTCGTCCCGTGCCGTTAAATTTCCCGTCGCCCTTCCATTGCCCGAAACAAGGTCAAAGGGTCGGCATAGTCCAATGCGCCGCCGAGGGGCAAACCCATCGCCAGTTGGGTGACTTTGACGCCCAAGGGTTTGAGCAAACGGGCAAGGTAAGTGGCGGTCGCTTCCCCTTCCGTCGTCGGGCTGAGGGCGAGAATAACTTCGGCAGGATGCTCCGTTTTCACCCGTTCCAGCAATTCGGCGATGCGCAAATCGTCGGGACCGATGCCTTCCGTCGGGGCGATGACACCGTGCAAAACATGGTAACGCCCACGAAATTGCGTGCCTTCAAGGAGAGGGATGTCCATCGGGTCTTCCACGACGCACAACAAAGTCGGGTCACGGGTGTCGTCTTGACAGATAGGGCACAACTCCCCTTCGGCGTAATTGAAGCAACGGCGGCAAAGGCGCACATTGTCCAGCACGGCTTGCAAGGCATGCAAAAGCCGTTCTGTCGCCTCGCGGGGTTGATGGAGCAAAAAGAGGGCGATGCGCATCGCGCTTTTCGGTCCGATGCCGGGCAACCGCTCCAACTCTCGCAAAAGGTCTCGCAAAGAGGGCGGCAAGTCGGCGCGCATGCTTCCTCACCGCCCCAACAAGTTGCCGAGGGGCAATTGGCGCAACATCTCCTGCAACCCCTCCCGCTGGGCTTCTTCAGCTTTCCCCATTGCCTCACGGATGGCGACGACAATAAGGTCTTGCAAAGTTTCCCGCTCTTCGGGTTTCAGCAATTGCGGGTCAAGGTGCACCTCCAGCAATTCACCCAGACCCGAAACGACGGCGCGCACCTGCCCGCCACCTGCCTGCCCTTCCAAACGCAGGGAACGCAACCGTTCCACTTCCTGTTTTGCCTGCTGCAATTGGGCGAACAATTGACCGCCCAACCATCGTTGCCAACCGCTCGGCAGCATCTTCCTTCACCTCAAAAAGCATCGGCAGGTCACGAGCGTCGGCGACGCCCACGGCGTTTGGGTGCTTCCTGTTTCATTTGCGCCGCTTCCGTGGCGATTTGGGCGAACCATTCCTCGCCGACAAACTCCCGCAGGGCATCTTCGGGGATGCGATAAAGGCGCGTCCCTTTTGGGTGGAGCGCCCTCAATTTGCCCTCTTGCACCCACCGCCGAACCGTCAAGGGCGACACTTTCAGCAATCGCGCCACTTCGCTCAGGTTGTAAAACTCCGCCATCTCCATCCCTCCTGTCACCAAATGCCAACACTGACACTTTCCGACAGTTACGCCAACATTGTAGCACGGAGGTGGCGAAAGGATGAAGGTGCACGAGTATCAAGCCAAGCAACTCTTCGCCCGCTACGGCATTCCCATCCCGCAGGGGGAAGTGGCAAGGTCGCCCGAGGAAGCGAAGGCAATCGCTCAGCGATTGGGCAAACCTGTCGCTGTCAAGGCGCAAGTGCTCGTGGGCGGTCGGGGGAAAGCGGGCGGGATCAAAGTCGCCCAAACGCCCGAGGATGCCAAACAAGCCGCCGCTCAAATCTTGGGCATGAGCATCAAAGGCTTGCGGGTGGAAAAGGTGCTCGTGGAAGAAGCCCTCAACATCGCCTGCGAATACTACCTCGGCATCATCGTTGACCGAAGTCGCAAACGCCCCGTGATGATGGTGTCGGCGATGGGCGGTGTGGACATTGAGGAAGTCGCCGAAAAACATCCCGACGCCATCGCCCGTTGCTTCATTGACCCCTTGCTGGGCTTGATGGATTTTCAAGCCCGCCAAACTGCTTACGCTGCCCGATTGGATTCGCCCGTCCTTCGCGACTTCGTGGCGATGGCTCGGCGACTTTATCGGCTCTTTACAGAATGCGATGCGACCTTAGCGGAAATCAATCCGCTGGTCGTCACCGCCGACGGGAAACTCATCGCTGCCGACGCCAAGTTGCTCATTGACGACAACAGCCTTTTCCGCCAGACGGAAATCGCCTCTTGGCGCGAAGAGACGGAAGAAGACCCGTTGGAAGCGAGAGCGCGCCAATTGGGGTTGGCGTATGTTCGGCTTCAAGGCGAGGTCGGCATCATCGGCAACGGCGCTGGCTTGACGATGACGACCTTAGATGTCGTCCAACGGGCAGGCGCAGCCCCCGCCAACTTTTTGGACATCGGCGGAGGCGCCAGGGCTGAAATCGTCCGCAACGGCTTGCAATTGATTTTGAGCGACCCGCAAGTGAAAGGCGTGCTCATCAACATCTTCGGGGGCATCACCCGTTGCGATGAGGTCGCCAAAGGCATCTTGCAAGCCTTAGAGGGGATGGAAGTGCGTGTCCCCATCGTCGTCCGATTGACAGGGACGAGGGAGGAAGAGGGACGAGCGTTGTTGGAGGGCACGCCGCTCATTCCCGCCGCCACCATGCAGGAAGCCGCCGAAAAAATTGTCGCTTTGATTCGTCAAGGGGCATGAACTGTCAGCGCCAACGGGTCTCTTCGTCGTCGCTCATCAACTGCCGTTGCAACTCTTCCCATGCCCTTCGGGCTTCCCGCGTGGCGCGCCCCAACATCCGAGCGATTTCGGGCAACTTCTGCGGACCAAACAGCAACAGCGCCAGCAAAAAGATGACCGCTAACTCCGACGGACCGATGCCGAACATGTTCAGGCATCACCTGCCTTCGTCGCGTTTAGTCAACGGGCATCCTTATTGTGCCATCCAGCATCCCTTGCAGGAAAGCGACAACACCTGCGATGGCGATTTCTGCCAATTGCCGTCCCTTTTCCGCCGTCGCTTGGGTGGGTTCGGGGTCGTCTTGATGGGCGATAACGCTCTGGCGCACGAGTTCGGGGAAGGCATGAAGGGCGATGGAGGTCTCAAACTCTTGGGCGTGCCCTGGCATCCGTTTCGTCGCCAACACCGTCTCGGCAATGTTGCGGGGGATGAAGTCCCAGTAACTGGCGAACTGCAAATTGCTGTCGGGAAACTGGCGGGCGAAGTAAAGTTGCCATTGGCGCAAGACGCCTTGAACAGGAGCGACATTGCCCGCATGCCCATTGAGAATCAGCACCCTTCGCAAACCGTGCCGCATCAGCGATTCCGCCGCATCAAAAAGCACCGCCAGCCAACTGCCGGGCTTCGCCGTCAGCGTGCCGGGCGCCCACATCCAATGCTCGCTGATGCCGATGCTCACTGGGACGGTGACGATGACTTTGGGGAAGAGTTGACGGGCGACTTGCTCGGCGACCCAAGCGGCGCTGAGGGTGTCATGGGCAAAGGGCAAGTGCTCCAAATGTTGCTCAATGCTGCCGGTGGCGATGATAGCGGCTTGCAATTCGCCCCGTTGCAGCCGCTCCCGAAATTCCCGACGCGTCAATCGCTCCAACAAAACTTCCTGTGACATCTCCCTTCGCCACCTTCCGTCCTAAGGAAGGGGCGCTAAAATTGTGACATGCCTTACCTTTGAAACCTTCCCCATCCCTTCATCGCTCCCGTCAAGACGGAGGCGAAGGTGTATGGTTGAGGTCGTCGGGTTGACGAAATTTTACGGCGAGGTGAAAGCCTTAGAGGAAGTCACTTTTGATGTTCGGCGGGGGGAAATTTTGGGCTTTTTGGGTCCCAACGGGGCGGGCAAGACGACGACGATGCGCATCTTGACAGGTTTCCTCAGCCCGACTTTGGGGACGGCAAAAGTCGCTGGCTATGATGTCGTGGAAAATTCTTTGGAAGTCCGCCGCCTCACAGGTTACTTGCCCGAAACCGTCCCGCTTTACAACGAGATGCGCGTCCGTGATTACTTGGGCTATATGGCACGCATCCGAGGCGTTCCCCGCCGACGCATCCGAGAGCGGGTGGATGATGTCGTGGGGCGGTGCGGATTAACCGAGGTCGCCGACCGCCTCATTGGACACCTGTCCAAAGGTTACCGCCAACGGGTCGGCATCGCCCAAGCCCTCGTCCATGACCCACAAGTGCTCATTTTGGACGAACCGACCATCGGGCTTGACCCTGTGCAAGTGCGAGAGGTGCGCCAACTCATCAAAAGCATGGCGGGTGAACGCACCATCATCTTAAGCACGCACATTTTGCCTGAAGTGTCCATGACCTGCGAGCGGGTGCTCATCATCCACAAAGGGCGCATCGTCGCCGAAGACACGCCCGAAGGGTTATCGCGGCGGCTGCAACAAAGCGAGCGGATTTTGGTTCGGTTGGCTCGCCCCCCTTCTCAGCCTTTGCGTGCCTTCTCTCAGTTGGACGGCGTCCTTCGGGTGGAATCGGTGGGCGATAACCTGTTTGCGATTGAAACGCCCCCTGGTAACGACATCCGCGAACGGGTCGCCGAATTCGTCGTCCAAAACGGTTGGGGGCTGTTGGAGTTGCGCCGCGAGGAACTGACCTTAGAAGACATCTTCGTCAATTTGGTGACGAGGGAGTGACGGGTAGATGGGCTAACGCCATCGGTGAGGGGTGCGAGGCATGGCAGCGATGGCGCGGGCGCATGAGTTCCTTGCGGGCGCGGAAGCGAGTTTCAACGCAGGCGCTCTCTCATCCTGTGCCTTGTGCTGTTATGGGGCGGTGTTTTGGGGGCAAATTGCTGTCTTGGAGCGATTGGGCTTTCGCCAAACCAGATGGTCGCATGACGGGTTGCGCAACACCTTCGCCCTGGAAGCGGTGAAGAAGCGTCACCTGTTCACAGAAGATGAGGTGAAATTCTTGCGGGAAGCATACCAGATGCGCAACGAAGCTCACTATTCTGATGAGGAGTTGAGCCGAAAACGGGTGGAACGGCTTTTGAGGCACACAAGGGAATTCGTTGAAAAAGTCGGGATGCTGCTGGGCAAGAGGTGATGGACGATGCCGCCCAAACGGTCCCGTCAACGCCAATGGAAGGCGATGCTCGCCCGTCGCCTTAGCGAACTCATTGATTTGGCTCGGCAAATTGACCCCGATGCTGAGGTGCAAGTCCTAGAGCCGTTTGAGGAAGAGGATGCGGTCATAGCGTTGTGGGTTGCCCCAGAGAAATCTGAGGAAGTTTACGAGGCAATGCTCCATCGCTCCACCCAAATCTGGTGGGAGGATGGGTTTGACATCATCGTCTGGGTGCATGAGAAAAAGCCCGTCGCTGTCAAGGAGGCGGAATGAGATGGCGCAGGCAACGGCAAAAGCGCTCGTCACCGTCAAACCGAAGGAGATGGCAAACCGCCTTGCCGAATGGGTGGCGGTCACCGCCACCATCGCCCTTCGGGAAGTCAAAAGCCTTTTCAGTTCTTGGGTCGCCTATGTGACCTTGGCGTTTTTTGAACTGTGGGCAGGCTTCTTTTTCTTCGCCCTCCTGCGTGTCGGTCAAACTTCTGACCTTCGCTACTTGTTTTGGAACATGGCGGTCATCTTGTTCATCGTCTTGCCGATGGTGACGATGCGCCTTTTGGCGGAGGAGCGCCGATTGGGGACGATGGAGTTGTTGCTGACCTCGCCCGTGACCGATTGGCAAGTCGTGTTGGGCAAATTCTTTGGCGCTTACCTTTGGCTCGTTGTCGCCTTAGGCTTGACCCTTTATGTTCCCTACCTCGTCTATCGCTTTTCTGGTGGGACGGTGGACTTGGGACCTTACTGGACGGCTTACTTGGGCTTGCTCCTTTTTGGTGCCGCTGCGACGGCGGTCGGCGTCTTTTGGTCATCCCTCACCGACAATCAAGTCGTTGCCGCCTTCGCAACTTTCGGGACTTTGCTACTGGCGTATGTCATCACTTTGCCGACCGAAGGAACGGGGACGCTGGCGGAAATCTGTCGCAAGGTTTCCCTTTACTACCGCTATCAAGACTTCACGGCAGGGCTCTTCCAAAGCAAAGATGCCTTCTTCTTCCTGGCGCTGACAATTGTCTTCCTTTACCTCGCCGTTCAATCCCTAGGCAGCCGTCACTGGCGTTGAACATTCCGCTTTGCCGAAAGGGGTGATGGGTTATGCGTCGCTTGCGGGAAATCACGAGGGCGAATGGGCTCGTCATCATCATGTTGGGCGTCGTCCTTTTGATGGTCGGGTTGAGCCTCTACCTTGCCCGACCCGACAAAAAATGGATCGGCTTGAGCGTGATCGGGGTAGGCATCGCCCTTTGGCTGGGGATGGTTGCCCTTCATTTAGAAAGCATCCTGCGTTACTTGCTGACGCAGCGGGGGCGATTGAGCACCAATGCCCTACTCAGTTGCCTCTTCTTCGTCGGCGTGCTCGCCATCCTCGTTTACATCTCCGACCGCCATAACGCCAGTTGGGACTGGACGAAAACGAAGCGCCACACCCTTTCGCCCCAGACGCTCAAAATCGTCCGAAGCATTGACAAAGAGGTCAATGTCGTCGCCTTCTATGACCTCAACTCCCAAGAGTTCGTGCGGGTTCGGGATTTGCTCAAGCGCTATGAGGCAATGAACCCGAAAATCAAGGTGCGGGTCGTTGACCCCATCCGCGAACCCGCTTTGGCTCGCCAGTATGAGGTGACGGGCACAGGGGTGACCGTCTTTGAGGCGGACGGGCGAAAGGAACGGGTCAGTTTCGGCGACGAAAAAGAATTCACAGGCGCCCTGCTCAAGGTCACGAGGGACAAAAAGCCGACGATTTACTTCTTGCAAGGGCATGGCGAGCACCCTTACGACGGTTTCGGTGACGAAGGCTACGGGATGTTAAAGAGCGGTCTGGAAAGGCTCAACTATCAAGTGAAAGCGCTGAAGTTGCTGACGGAAAAAACGGTCCCCAAAGATTGCGATGTGCTGGTCATCGCTGGCGCCCAGCAAGATTTGCTCCCGCAAGAAAAGCAAGCCATCAAAGCCTACTTGGACAAGGGCGGACGATTGCTCTTGATGCTGGAACCCGACCCAGCCTTCGGTTTTTCCGACTGGCTGAACGAATGGGGCTTAGAGACGAAGGTCGGCGCTGTCGTGGAACCTGCTAACAACATCTTGGGGGATGCTGCCGCTATCTTCGCCTTCGGCTTTCGTCCCCACGACATCACTCAACCCTTCCAAAAAGCAGGGCAAGCAACCCAAGCCGTCTTGTTCGTCACCGCCCGCCCCCTCAAGCGCAAGAGCAATGTCCCGTCAGGCGTGATATTGACGGAACTGATTGAAACAAGTCCATCCAGTTGGCGGGAGGAGAAATTGCAGGGCGCCGTCCAAAAAGAACCAAACGAGGAAGGTGGTCCTTTCATTTTGGCGGCGGCTGTGGAGAAAGCGACCGACAGCAAACGCAAGATGCGCGCCGTCGTTTTAGCCGACTCGGACTTTTGCATCAACCGCTTCATCCGCAACCTTTCCAATGGTCCCTTCGCTGCCAACTGCTTGCATTGGCTCGCCGAAGAAGATGTCCTTTTGGACATCCCGCCCAAAGACGAACCGCCCCAACGGCTGTTTTTGAGCCGTGAGCAAGCCATCTTCACCTTCGTTTGGAGTGTCATCGTGTTGCCTCTCGCAATCTTGACCAGCGGTCTCATCGTTTGGTGGACGCGGCGAAGTTGAGCGCTGAAGGAGTGGCGGGAGATGAACACTCTGACCTACACCGTCGTTCTGGAACGAAACGAAAGCGGGGGTTACACTGTAACCGTCCCAGCCCTAAAGGGATGCGTTACGCAAGGCGATACAATTGCACAAGCGTTGGATCGGGCAAAAGAAGCGATTGAGTGTCATTTGGAAGCGTTGGTGGCTTTAGGTAAGCGTATCCCGCCTGACACCAAAATGCTTCGCCTTGATCTCACCCATGCTGACGAAGTGATGGTGTTCAAAATTTCCGTCCAACCCGAAATTGCCGCAAAGGTGAGGACAAAAGTTGGGTAAGTTACCAAGGGTTACGGGAAAACAGGTCATCGCTGCACTGGAGCGTTTAGGTTTTCAAAAAATTCGGTGGAAGGGCATCCATGTCACTTTGCACAACCCTGTCACGGGAAAAACTTGCACTGTGCCCGTTCACTCAGGTGAAACCTTGAAACCCAAAACGCTTCAAAGCATCCTCAAGCAAGCAGGGATAAGCGTTGAAGTGTTGCGCCGTGCCCTTTAGCGCAGGCGAGGTGAGAAGAAATGCCATCACCTTTTCCCGGCATGGACCCATATTTGGAAGCGCCCGCAGGTTGGCAAGAGTTTCACCATCTCTTCATCGCTGGCATTCAGGAAGCGCTCGTCCCCAAAGTCCGTCCTCGTTATGCGGTGCACATAGAGCGTTATGTCTACTTGACGGCACTGGATGCGGAAGCCACACGCCTCCATCCCGATGTCTCCGTTGCCCAAACTTCGCCCGAAGCGCCGAGAACCGAAAGCGCTGTCGTCACCCTCACCGAGACAACCACCGCCATCCTCGTCCCCTTGCCCGTCATAGAGGAAGTCCGCCACTACTTTCTGGAAATCCGGGAATTGACGACCCAAAGGGTCGTGACCGTCATAGAGATGCTCTCGCCCTTCAACAAGCGTTTAGGGGACGGTCGCACTGAATACCTCAAGCGTCGCAACGCCATCCTCAACAGCGATGCCCACCTGATAGAGTTGGATTTGCTGCGGGAGGGGGAGCGAATGCCGATGGGAAAGCCTTTGCCGCCTGCCGATTACTATGCCATCGTCAGCCGTTCGTATCGTCGTCCGATGGCAGAAGTGTATGCGTGGACGGTTCGGCAGAAGATGCCGACCATTCCCGTCCCGCTTTTGTGGGGTGAACCTGATGTGCCCTTAGATTTGCAGGCGGTTTTGACAACTGTTTACGAACGGGCGGGTTATGATTACCGATTGCCTTACCAGCGAGACCCCGAACCGCCCTTGCGGGCGGAAGAGGCTGAATGGGCAAGGGAACTCATCAACCAGTGGCGCAAAAGGATGCAAACCTAAAACCCTTTTCTCGCTTGCACCCACACACCCATGCCCTAAGCGTGCCGAGGTGATGCCGATGCGATTGCGAGGTGCTGCTTTCTGGTTCGTGGTTTTTGTCGCCCTGCTCGCTTATGCCCTCTGGCGCGAGCGGGGGGAAGTCGTGCAAGGTAGGATCGTGCTCAACCTGAACCCCGACGACATCGTGAAGATAGAAGTGCAGCGCCAGCAAAGTCCCAAGCGCCTCGTCTTGGAACGGAAGGGCAAAAGTTGGTGGCTGACCGTGCCTGTCAAAGCCCCCGCCGACCCGACGACCGTTGACGGCTTGCTTAATCGCTTCAAAAACTTGACCACCAAAGCGGAGTTGGACGAAAAGAAGCCCGAATATGGCTTGGCAAACCCAACGGTCACCCTCATCGTCCACGACCGACGGGGACGCACCTATCGCATCCAATTCGGCAACAAGACGCCCGATACCATGAGCGCCTATGCCCTCGTGGAAGGTTGGCAGAAACCTGTCGTCCTGACGGCATGGCTTTTGGACGACGCCAACAAAACGCCCGATGATTTCCGTGACAAACGGTTGCTCGTTTTCGGCAAAGATAGGGTGACGAAATTGGCGCTCATCTACCCTGACCAACGCATCGTCTGCGAGCGCAAGGGCAAAGAAGAGTGGCAACTAACCGAACCCGTTCGGACGGCAGGGGACAACGCTGCCATCACCATGCTCCTTGACCGCCTCTCTAACCTGCAAGCCCGTCAATTTGTCGTGGAGCGCCCCAAGCCCACCCAACTGGTCAGTTACCAACTGGACAAACCCAGCCTGCAAGTGCAATTGTGGTTGAAGGGGCGGAAAGAACCCCTGACCTTGACCATCGGCAAGCGCCACGAAACCCAGACGACTCGCTACTACGCCCGCACCCTTCGTTTCCCTGCCGTCGTCCTTGTGGACGATTTTGACCTGAAGGACATCCGTAAAACTGCCGCCGATTTGCGCTCCAAGCGGGTGCTGGTCTTCCGAAAGGACGAGGTGGAGCGCTTGGCGATGCGTTACGACAGCACAGAAATTGAGGTCCGCAAGCGTAAGGAGGGCAAAGAAACCCGTTGGCAAATGCTCAACCCTATCAAAGTCCCTGCCGATACTTGGCGCGTAGATGACATCCTCTGGGCATTGGATGGCGCACAAGCGGAAGGCTTCATTGACAAGCCGACGAACCTCGCCGATTATGGCTTGGATAAACCTCAACTGGAATTGCGCCTTTGGGAGAAAGGGCGCAAAGAGCCAAAAGTCGTCTGGCTGAGCGCCAAAGGCAACACCGCCTACTTGCGCACCAGCGAAGGCGATACCGTTTACCGCGTGCGAGTCAGTTTGCTCAACGACCTGAAGAAGTCACCCGATGACCTGCGGGATTTGCAAGTCGTCAAGTTCAACCGCGATGACGCCGAAGAGATTGCCCTGCGTTGGGACAAAAAGCGGGTGCATTTGGTCAAGCGGGGCGAACGCCACTGGGAGTTGACTAAACCCAAGCGCCAAAGCGCTAATTGGACGACAGTGGACAGCATCCTCTTTGAGTTGGAGAGCATGCGAGCCGACAAGTGGGTCGCCGAAAAACCCCGCCCCGAACATGGCTTGGACAAACCCCAACTGACCGCTGAAATCAAACTCAAGGGCAACCGCACCATCACCGTCAAGTTCGGCAAACTGGCGGGACAAGACAGCGTGTTCGTCAGTTCCGACTACAGCGCCAACCAAGTCTACCGCAAAGCCAAATTCGCCTTGGACAACCTCAAACGCTATGGCGACGAATTACTGCGGTGACGGGGAAAAACGAAACGAGAAGCGACATTGTTCGCCTGACGGCGCTTTTAACCTTTTGCCTTCGTTCGCGCCCATCAACTCTGTTGCGACCCGCCATTTGTCGCGCCTTTCAGGCGCTCTAAAAAGCCCCGCCATTGCGCTTGGAATGGCTATCAACCGTGACAATCAAAGCCCGTTGCCAATCACTTCCCGTCTTTTTGTCGGTCGCACCTTTTAGGCGCCCCAACATTTGCCATTCGCTACTCGCTATTCGCCACTCGTTACTCGCCTTCTTCGTAAAGGGCTTCGCCCCGATGCAAGCGCCAAGCGATGCGGAAGGTTTGCTCGCTGGCTCGCTGCGTCGGCGCATGGGCAGCGATGTAGCGGGCGGTAGCGATGAGGATGTGATGCCCTTCTTCTGTTTCGCCCCACTCGTGAAACTGGCGGATGCCCGCCTCCAGCATCTGGAAGGTGTGGAAGTCGGCATCCTCTCGCAAAACGCAATGAGCCAGTGTCGCAATGAGGGGCTGAACGGGATGGCGCAATTGCAAGTAGCGAGATGTCAATGCAGCAACGGTCAAGTCTTGTCCCGTTCGGTCGCAAGTTTCCAGAATGGCTCGTCGCAACTCTTCACCTTCAGCGGGCAAGTCATCCAGCGGCTTGCGTTCGCCCGGCAAAGGTTCGGGTGGGATGTTGAGGAAGCGGTCAAGGTAAACAGCCATCGCACCATGCCACACTGCCCGCACAACTTCGGCAGGCGCCGCATCGCCAAAGCGCTTGAGGGTTTGATGGACGGCGTTGCAGTAACTGAAGGTGTGCAGGACAGTGATCCAGTCACTGAACTCGTTGCTTTGACCGAAACGGGCGATGCGCAAAGCAGCGGCGTAGCAAAGTGCCTTGCTCAATTCCGTCGGTCGCATCCCCTTTCGGGTCGCTTCCGCTAACGCTTCCAAAATGTCGGATGGGTTCTCGCTCAGCAGCGCTTGCGATAATTCGGTGATAGGCATTGGGCTCTGACCGTTTTGCCTTCGCTCCTGTCCTTCCTTCAGCCATTCGGGCAAGTGCTCTTCCGCCTCCCGAAGGAGAGGGATGAGGTCAATGGGGTAACGCCAAGCGCTACTCTCTTCTCCGCCACGACTGGAAACAAGTTGGGTTGTCAAGGTCGGCAGAACCTGTGGCGCCAATTCCCACCCGATCAGTTCCAGCAACTCCATCGCCTTGTTGCAAAAGTCCAGCAAATGACCGCCGTCGGCAAAAGGTCGGTCGGTGGCGGCGGTGAAAAGCAAATCGGAAACTTCTGTCGGTGAAGCGCCGTTCGCTAAGGCGGTCAGCAAACATCGCTCTGCGCCGTCCCGATGGCGCACTAAAGTCCAGTGGCGAAGCCAACGCTTCAGTTGCTCTAAAGTTGCCGTGCTTCCTTCCAAAGGTTGGCGTTCGCGGCGGGTCGCTTGACCTTGGATGTCGCTGGCGACATGGGAAAGACCGTGATAAAGCGCCCGCATCGCTTCTTCGGTCGGAAGCAGCGGGACGAGGTTTGCCATCGCCGTCAGAATCGTCATCCCTGATGCCCAACTGTTGCGGTAGCGCGTTCCCAACTCGGCACCGACTCGCACTAAATTGCGGTAATCGGTGTTGGCGTGTAGTAGGTGGATGACGGCTTTGGCGATGACCAAATTCAAGCCATGCTCCATCCCCTCCCGCAAGCGACGCAGCCAATGGGCACGAATTTGCTCGCTATCAAGGGGCGGAACAAGCACGAACACTTCGCCATCCCGCACTTCAACAGGGAAAGAGGGCACATCGTCCGCCCAAAGGTCAAAGGTGCAACCCGAAGAGAGGTCAAAGCGGGCGTGATGCCAAGGGCAGGTCAAAATGCCGTCTTGCACAGCACCTTTGTGCAACGGGAAGCCCATGTGAGGGCAACGGTTGTCAACGGCGTAAACTTGACCGTCGTGACAGAAGACGGCGATGGGGCAATAGGGACCAGCGACGACAATCACGCCTTTCGCCCGAATTTCGTCCACCGTGCCGACTTTCAATCGCGTCATCTCTGCGACGACCGCCATCGCCTGACACCTCCCCGAGGTAAGGGTGGGCGAGCAATGCTCACCGTTGCTTGATTTTGATGCGGATGAAGCGGCGAGGCTAATCCGTCACAGCCGAAAGACTTCGCCCAAGCGTCGTCCCATCAGGCGCAAAGAAAGTGTCAAGGCAAGGGCGAGGACGAGCATGCCCAAGACACCCATCGCCGACGCCATCTGCGCCCCGCCTTCCAAGCGATTCGCCAGCGCGTAAATCGCCTTCGTGATGGGGAAGTAATTTTGCTCAAAGGCGAGGATGAGGCTGTCGGACACTTCCAACATCGCAAAGGCGAACGCCATGATGCCCCCTGCCACCAAATGCGGGACGATTTGCGGGAGCGTGATTTGGACGAATGCCCGCAACGGGGACGCACCAAGATTGAGCGCCGCTTCCTCCAACGCTTCGCTGGCTTGCTGCAAGCCCGCATAGCATGCCCGAACCATGTAAGGCAACCGACGAATGGCGTAGGCGATGACCAACAATGGCACGGGATTGATGCGGGGGTCTAAGGGCGTGTTGGCGAAAGCGCCGACATAGCCGAAAGCGACGACGATGCCAGGAACTGCCAGCGGCAACATCGCCGCACTGTCCAGCCAGTTGGGCAAGGGCGCTTTGCGCCGAACGACGAGGTAGGCGATGGTCAAACCGAGCAAAATGTCAAGGGTGGCACTGGCGAGGCTGTAAAGCAGGCTGTTGCGCAAACTCGTTAAGGTGAGCGGATGGACGAGCAAGTTTTGGAAATGCCGAAGCGTCCATCGGTCAGGCAGCACCGTCATGAACCATCGGTCGGCAAAGGCATTGAGGACGACGGCAACTTGCGGGAGGATGGCGACGAAGGTGACGAGCAAGATGGCGAGGCTGATCGCCCAAGCGAGGGGCGACGGTAATTTCTCTTCACCGCCATCGGCAGGACCACGCGGAAGTGTCTGAACCTGCCACCGTTCCATCCATCGTTTGCCCGCCGAAAAAGTCAGAAGGCTCAGCGCCATGACGACCAAAACGAGGGCGTAGCCCGACGGATTTTCCAACGCCGTCTCCACCATGTGGAAGATGCGGACGGCGACGACCCGTTGGTAGTTGAAGATGAGGGGCGTCCCCAAGTCGGTGAAGGCGAGGATGAAAACGAGGCTGGCGGCGGCAAACAACCCAGGCATCATCAATGGCAGCGTCACTGTTCGCACCAACCGCCAACCCGAAGCACCCAGCGAACGGGCGGCATCTTCCAACGAACGGTCCACACGCACGAGGGCGGCGACGGCATTCAGGTAAGCGATGGGCAAAAAGTGCAGGACTTGCAGGATGACGATGCCCCAGAAGGGAAAGTCCAGCCACGAGGGTGGATTGAGCGGGTCAACAAGACCGACTGCCATCAGCAACTGATTGAGGGGACCGTAGCGCGCCAACAACTGTCGGACGGCGACGGCGCTGACGAAAGGCGGCGAAATCATCGGCACAAGGAGCAGCAAGTTGAGGGCGCTTTTCATCGGCAACTCATAGCGCACCATGACGAAGGCGATGGGGACGGCGAGGGAAAGGGTCAAGATGGTCGTCGTCAGCGCCAACCCAAAACTTCCTTTGAGGGCATCAGCGAGGGCGGGGTCTTGGAGCAGCAACGCAAAGAAGGTGAAGGTAAAGCGCCCTTCGTGCCAGACAGCACCTTTGAGCATGAAGGCGATGGGGTAGAAAAGGAAGGCGAAAAAGACAGCCCACAAAGACGCCCACAACGCTAAGGACGCAAGGGAATAGTCAATCCGCCGGCGCTGTCGCTTCGTGGCGAGGGAGGAGGCGGAGGTCGTCGGCGGCAACTTTGAGGCGGACTTCATCGGGCAACCCCCCGTCGGGACGAAAATGCAGGGCTTTGATTTCGGCATTGGACAACCGCAAGACTAACTCCATCGCTTCGCCCAAGTAAGTCGCCCGCACGAGACGGGCGACGAAAGTGTTCTCAGCAGATGTTCCTTCGTCACCTCTCGTCACTTGCACCGCTTCAGGGCGCACCATCACCCAAACGGCATCACCGACTTGAACGGGAAAATCGGGGCGGGGACAACGCAACCGACCGAAAGGTGTTTCCACTTCCGCCCCATCGGCGTGCAAGGCGACGAGGCGTCCATCCCAAATGTTCGCATCGCCCAAAAACTCGGCGACGAAGCGGGAAGCGGGACGACGATAAAGTTCCGTCGGCGTCCCGACTTGCAAAATCATCCCGTCCTTCATGACCGCCATGCGGTCCGCCATCGCTAAGGCTTCCTTCTGGTCGTGGGTGACATAGATTGCCGTCACGCCCAATTGCCGTTGCAACGCTTTCAATTCGCCCCGCATTTCGGCGCGCAATTTGGCGTCCAAGTTGGAGAGCGGTTCGTCCAACAGCAACACATCAGGGTGGACGGCGATGGCGCGGGCTAATGCGACCCGCTGTTGCTGACCGCCTGACAATTGCGATGGGTAGCGCCGCTCAAAACCTTCCAAGCGCACCAACTTCAACGCCTCGCGGACACGCCGCTCGGTTTCATCGCGGGGCAACTTCCGCAACCGCAAGCCATAAGCCACATTGTCCCAGACGGTCATGTGGGGGAAAAGGGCGTAGTGCTGAAAGACCATCGCGGCGTTGCGTTTGTGGGGCGGGACGGTCGTTACTTCCCCAACGCCGAAAAAGACTTGCCCTTCATCGGGGACGAGGAAGCCCGCGATGATGCGCAACAAGGTCGTCTTGCCGCAACCCGACGGACCGAGGACGAAAAAGAACTCGCCCCCTTCAACGGTCAAGTCCACGCCCCGCAGCACCAAAGTCTTGCCCAGCCACTTGACGACGCCCTTCAATTGCACGGCAACCATGACCGCTCACCACCCCAAATTTTGCGGCAAAAGCGCAAGGGCACGGGCGATGACAACGCAAAAACCTTGTGGCAGGATACAACGCCGAAAGCGCTCATCGGCCGTCTTAATCCATCCCGCATATCGCTCGGACAACTTTTGTGCTGGGCAGATGGAGGCAAGGAGGCAGAGTGCGGATGGACATGGAAGCGGCGCATCTCTTTGACACGCTGGCGATCCCGTTGATTTTGCTGTTGCTTTTGGGGGGCGTGGCGTTGATTGCCGTCACGCCCGCCGATGCGCCGAACCGCCATCGGGGGATTGCCTTTGCTGCGACCTTGTTGGCGTTCCTTGTCGGCATCCTGATGTTCGCCCAGTTTGATCGGCGGGAAGCGGGTTGGCAGTTTACTTTTGAGTTGCCCTGGATTCCGCCCTTGGGGGCGCGGTTGTTGTTCGGCGTGGACGGTATCAGCATGCCCTTATTGTTGCTGACACTTTTTCTCGGTCCGCTGTGCGTGTTGGTTTCGGTGGACGAAATTCAGGAGCGGGTCAAGGAGTTCCACCTTTGCTTGTTGCTCATTCAGGCGACTTTGGTCGGCGTCTTCACCGCCCGCGATTTGTTGCTCTTTTACGCTTGCTGGGAAGGGATGTTGGTGCCGATGTTTTTGCTCATCGCCGTCTGGGGCAGCGACAATCGCACCTATGCGGCGACGAAGTTTTTGCTCTACACGCTCTTGGGCGGCGTGTTGATGCTCGTCGCCATCTTAGCCCTCGTCATCGCTCACGCTCGGACGGAAGGGGCTCTGACTTTTCGCTTGGACGACTTGATCACTTTGCGGCTTTCGGTTGCTCAGCAACTTTGGCTCTTTGCCGCCTTCGCCCTTGCCTTCGCCATCAAAGTGCCGATGTTCCCACTGCACACTTGGCTTCCTGATGCCCACACGGAAGCGCCGACGGCGGGGAGCGTGATTTTGGCGGGCGTTTTGCTAAAGATGGGCAGTTACGGCTTCTTGCGCTTCTGTTTGCCCCTTTTCCCCGATTCGTCTCAAATCCTTGCGCCCGTGATGGTCTGGCTGTCCATCATCGCCATCCTTTATGGGGCGCTGATGTCGTGGGTGCAGACAGATATCAAGCGCCTCATCGCCTACTCGTCCGTCGCCCACATGGGTTTCATCACTTTGGGCACTTTCAGTTTCCACCCGACGGCGGTGATGGGAAGCGTCTTGCAAATGGTCAATCACGGCTTGAGCACGGGAATGCTCTTCATGCTCGTCGGGATGCTTTACTTGCGCCGCCACACGCGGTTGATGAGCGAATATGGTGGGCTCGCCAAAGTCATGCCGACCTGCGCTGCCTTTTTCCTCATCGCCCTGATGGCATCCGTCGGGTTGCCCGGCTTGAACGGGTTCGTCGGCGAGTTTCTGATCTTGGCGGGCACTTTTCAGGTGCACTGGTATTGGGCAGCGACGGCGGCTTTCGGTGTCGTCTTGGCGGCTGTTTACTTGCTTTGGCTTTGGCGCAATGTCTTTCACGGTCCCATCACCAAACCCGAAAATCGCTGGCTGCCCGATTTGACCTTCCGCGAGAAGTGGTTGGTGCTCTTGCCCGTCACACTCTTGCTCTTTGCCATCGGCATCTATCCCCGATGGCTGCTTAAACCCATGGAACCTTCCGTGCTCGCTACGCTTCAATCGGTGAAGAAAACGGCGGTGGCGGGGAAGTTCAAGGGGACATCTCCTTTGGCACGACAACTAAACCGCTGACGAAGGAGGTCGCTGGACGATGGCGGAAGCGGAAAAGGTCATCATCATCGGCTCAGGACCTGCGGGGCTGACGGCGGGCATTTACACGGCGCGGGCGATGCTTGACCCCCTTTTGCTCGCTGGCAGCGCCATGGGCGGGCAATTGATGACGACGACTGATGTGGAAAACTTCCCAGGCTTTCCCGAAGGCATCTTGGGTCCTGAGTTGATGCAGCGGATGTTGCAACAGGCTGAACGGTTCGGCACCCGCGTCCTTTACGAAGATGCCGTAAGGGTGAATTTGCGAGAGCACCCCTTCACAGTGGAGACGAGCGCGGGCAATGTCTTCCGATGCCTTGCCCTTATCATCGCAACAGGTGCGTCACCCCGACGACTGGGCTTGCCCAGTGAGGAGAAATTTTTCGGGCGGGGCGTCTCCACTTGTGCTACCTGTGATGGCTGGTTCTACCGCGACAAGGTTGTCTGCGTCATCGGTGGTGGTGACAGCGCCATGGAAGAATCGCTTTACCTGACGCATCACGCCCGCAAGGTTTATGTCATCCACCGCCGCGACCAACTGAGAGCGAGCAAAATCATGCAGGAGCGCGCCTTCAAAAACCCCAAGATTGAGTTCATCTGGAACACCGTCGTCACCGAAATTCTGGGCGACCAAACGGTGACGGGTGTGCGGTTGCGGAATGTCAAGACGGGCGAGGAAAGTGAGTTGCCCTTAGATGGCGTCTTCCTTGCCATCGGGCACGAACCCAACACGAAACTCTTTGAGGGACAGTTGGAGTTAGACGAGCGGGGTTACATCGTCGTGGATCGCTATCAGCGGACGAGCGTGCCTGGCGTCTTTGCGGCGGGCGATTGTCACGACCATACCTTCCGCCAAGCCATCACCGCCGCAGGCTTCGGTTGCGCCGCCGCCATTATGGCAGAACGATGGCTGGGCGAACTGGAAGACAAAGGCTACGAAGCGCTCAAAGCCGACTACGCTTTCGCCGCCAAGTGAATGGGCGACGACATCAAATCGGTGCGCCATAATTGAAGCGCCGAAAGTTGGTGGGCGGTTAGCTCAGTGGGAGAGCGCGTCGTTGACGACGACGAGGTCGCAGGTTCAATTCCTGCACCGCCCACCATTTTTCTTTGCGGAGCGTGACAAGTTGTGGGGCGTTTTGGGCTCGGCTTGCTGCTGGGCGTGATGCTAATGGGCAACGCCAATTGGCAGGATTGGGTTTGGGTGACAAGTCGGCAAGGGTTGGCCACCGTCATTGACCCCACTCATCGCTCCGTCGTCGCTCAACTGGATGTCGGAAAGAATTTGCACCGAGCAGCGTTGACCCCTGACGGGTGCTATTTCGTCGTCGCCGTAGAAGACGACAATGCCTGCGCCATTTTGGACACGCACTCGCCCCGTCTCATCACCAAACTCCCTGTCGGCAAATCACCGGGCAATGTCGCCGTCACACCTGACAGCCACTTCGCTTTCGTCACCAACACGCAAAGTGCTTCTGTTTCCGTCGTTGACCTTCAAGCCCTCAAAGTCGTCGGTGAAATCTCTGTCGGCGAAATCCCCCGCATCCCTGCCGTCACGCCCGACGGTCGCTGGCTCTTGGTCGCCTGTGAAGGTTCCAACGCCGTGAGCCTCGTGGACATCGCCGCTCGCCGAGAAACTCAGCGCCTTTCGGTCGGTGCATCCCCTTACGACATGCTCCTTTCGCCCGATGGGCAAAGGGCGTTCACCAATTGCCGAGGTTCTAACGAAGTGTTCGCCATCGCCTTGCCCGAAGGGAAAATCGTCGCCCAAGCGACGGTCGGAAAGCGTCCTTGGCTTTTGGCGTGGGCAAAAGGGCGCATCCTTTGCACCAACTTTGAGAGCCACGATGTCACCATCTTGCAAGCCCCTGACTTGCGAGTCTTGGCGACGCTGAAAGTTGGCGTCAATCCCCGCATGCCCGTCCCGTCGCCCGATGGCAAGCGCGTTTATGTGCTCAATGCGGGCAGCGACGATGTGACGGTCATAGATGTGGAAGGGTTGCAGGTCGTCGGGATGGTGAAAGTCGGCAAGCGTCCTCATCGGGGTTGCATCAGTCGGGATGGCAAGTGGCTCATTGTCGGCAATCAGGACGATGGGACAGTCAGCGTCATTGACACCCAAACGCTTCAGGTGACCGCTACTTTGCCTGTCGGGATGGGCGTGATGGCGGTGGAAGCCCATCCGCCTTCGTCACCTTGATTTTTCGGCAAACCGCACCCTTAGCCACTCGCCATCCATGCGCGCCTCTTTCACTTCCCGCTTCGCCAAGATGTGGGGCAAAACGAGGTGGCGCTTGATGCCCCCAACCCGCAAAATGAGTTCGTCTCCCTTGCGTCGCAAATGCACCTCGCCCTTTTGGGTGAAAGGGAGGCGCACTTCCAGCAAGTAATCGTCGCCCCGCTTTCGGATGCGCAACGGTTCGCCTTTCGCCAATCGCTCTGTCGGGTCGCGGTCGCCGTAAAGGTCGGCAGCCATCCGTCGCAAGGCTTCCAAGCCGACGACTTCCTGCTCGTAAAGGCGCACCCGAAAAATCGGCAAATCGCCGAAAGATGCTTCCACCTCTTCCAGATAGCGCCGTTGCGACGCCTTCCAACGCTCAAAGTAGCGGTCGGTCACTTCGTCAGGCAACACTTTGTTGGCAATCACAGCGTCACAAACGAAGCCGAAAAGGTTCAGGTAGGTGTAAGCCCTGCGCGTCTCTTCAATGACCATCTTTTCGGGGTTGAGGACGAGGCGGATGGAAGTGACTTCGGGGTCTGCCAAGACCGCCTTCATTTCGCTGATGCGCTTGTAAAGGCGCTCTACGGTGTCGTAAACTTCCTCGCCGGGCAAGGGGACGGAAAAAAGTTCGTCGCGGAAGCGACGGATGGCGCTGACGACTTTCCGCTCCACATGGAAAAGCCGCCGCATATACCAACCAATCATTTCGGGGAAATGCAGCAGGCGCAAAGTCGCTCCCGTTGGGGCGCAATCCACGACGATGACATCGTAAGCGTTGTGCTCGTAAAACTGGCGGATTTTTAACAGGCTGAAAAGTTCGTCCATGCCAGGCAGGATGGACAACTCTTCGGCAACGATGTCGCTGACCCCTTGCGACGCAAAGAGGGTGACGAGGTAGTCCTTGACCGTCGCCCAGTTCTCCTCAATTTCGCGGAAGGGGTCAATCTCCAAGCCCCAAAGGTTGTCCGCCAACGGGGTCGGTTCGCTGCCGATGGGTTGGGCGAAGGAATCCGCCAACGAGTGGGCGGGGTCGGTGCTCATCACCAAAGTGCGATAGCCTCGCTCGGCGCACCAAAGCGCCGTCGCCGCCGAAACACTTGTCTTGCCGACACCGCCTTTGCCCGTGTAAAGCAAGACCCGCATGACCATCACCAAGCCTTTGGTTTGCCAATGCCCTTTTGTCATCCGCCAGCAAAATTGTGACGCCTAAAGCCTTGAAGAGCGAACCCATTGTTAAGCCGAAAGGGGTTGAACGCTTCTGCCAGTGGCGAAGCCCTTGAACGGGCGATGCATCTCCCCTGCCCTAAAAGTGAAAGTCCTGAGGGTCGCCCTTTACAACCCGCCATGCTGCTGCCAAACTTTCCAACTGCCTTTTGTTGAATGAGCGTTCAATCAACAGCGACGGATGGTGAAGGAATTGCTGACGGTGAAGCGGACGAAGCGGCGGGTGCGCCTTCGGCGCGATGACCGACGGGAGCAAATCCTGGAGGCGGCGATGCACCTCTTCGCCGAGAAGGGGTTTGACCGCACGACCGTTGACGACATCGCCGACGCCTGCGGCGTGGCGCCTGGGCTGATTTACCACTACTTTGACAGCAAGGCATCTTTGCTGCGGGTGATCCTGCAACGCTACCGCTTCCCTGAAATGGTCGCCGAGATTTTGCGTCGTCCCCGTAAGCCGACGCTGGAAGAGACGCTGACAGAAATCGCCCACGCCTACCTTGCCATGCTTTACGAAAATGCTCCCTTCGCCTTGATGCTCCGCAGCGAAGTGGAGCGCAACCCTGAAGTCGCCCGCGTCGTCGGTGTCGTCGCTAAGACGGTCAAGGGGCTCATTTGCCGTTATCTGGCAGGTCAAAAACGGGCGGGCGTCATCCGCAAGGATGTGGACGCCGAAGTTTTCGCCCGCGTCTTTTTCAGTGCCCTGATGGAGTTTTTCATCGCCCAGCATCGCCTCACGCCCATCTTGCACCGATTGCCCCCCAAACGCTTCGTTCGGGGCTTGGTGCGGTTACTTGTCTATGGCATGCTGCCTCATCCCTCAGCAGAAAGGCAGGAAGGTGGTCAACGGTCATGGGGCGATTGAGCCTTGTTTGCGTGGCGGTTGCCATCGCTTCGGGCATCTCTTTTGCCCAACAAATGACGCTGCAAGAGTGCGTGGAGATTGCCTTGCGGACGCACCCGCAAATTCGGCTGGCGCTGAGCCAGCGGGAAGCGTCAGTAGCCCGCTTGCGCCAAGCACAGGCGCAATGGCGCCCTGAACTGAGCCTCACGGGCACGCAACGGCAGCAAGGTCCGACCGTCAGTTTCACCGTCCCTTTGCCACCTCCCAACCCGCCTCGCGAGATCATCGTCGTGCGTCCGTCCACGCAATTGTTGAACTTGGAACTTCGCCAGAGCATTTACGACGGCGGGCGCTTCACGGCGAACATCCGCAGCGCCCGATATCTCTTGGACGCTTCCGATGCTTTGTTACGGGCGACGCGGGCACAACTGACTTTACAGGTGACGGAAGCCTACGCTGATGTCTTGGCGGCACAAGCGTTAGAGGAAGTCGCCCGCCAATCGGTGGAGCGGGTGCAAGTCGTCTTGAAGACGGCGAAAGCGCGGTTGGAAGCAGGCGTCGCACCTCGCTTTGATGTCTTGCGAGCGGAAGCGGAATTAGCGGCGGCTCAAGAGCAATTGTTGACGGCACAAAACGCCGTCGCTTTAGCGAAAGCGGCACTCAACCAATTGTTAGGTCGTCCGACGAATGTCCCCATTGAACTCGCCCCTTTGCCCGAACCGATTACCCCATCGTCGGAAGCCTTGCAGACGGAAACTTTTTTGACCCAAGCCCTCGCCCATCGCCCTGAATTGCTCGCCGTTGAGGCGCAAGTCCAAGCGGCACAAGAACGGGTCAACTTCGCCAAAGCCGACAAAAATCCCTTGCTCTTTTTGTCCAGCAACTACCAGCGGCAGACGGCGACGGGTTTTTCCCGCGATTATGCGTGGAGCGTCAACCTCATCGTCCAGTTCCCGATCTTTGACAGCGGGCGACGGGAAAGCGTCGTGCAGGAGCAGGAAGCCCTCTTGCAACAAGCGTTGGCGCAGCGGGAGCAATGGCAGCGACAAATCGCCCTTGAGGTGGAGCAAGCCGTCCGCAACTATCAAGTCGCTTTGCAACGGCTGAACACAGCAAGGGCAGCCTTAGCGTCGGCGGAGGAAGCCTTTCGGTTGGCACGGGTGCGTTACGAAGCAGGGGTCGGCACTCAGGTGGAAGTTTTGGATGTCCAAGTCGCCTTGACTCAAGCACGCGCCAACGAGGTGCGTGCCCTTTACGATGCCCACAAAGCCTTCGCCCGCCTCGTCTATGCGACGGGACTAAGTGAAGCGCAGGTGCGGAAGATGTTGACGCAAGCAAAGGCGACGGAAAGTCAAGCGATGTCACCAGTTGCCTTTGCGCACCACCATTCGCCGCCTGTTAGTCGCAATCCCGTTGAAGGAGGCGATGGGCAATGAATCGGTCGGTTCGTTTTGTGGCGTTGGGGGCGGTGGTTGCCATCGTGCTGGCGCTGATCATCACTTCTCGTCGCCAGCAAGCCTTTTTGCGACAAAGCATCGCCCAGACGCAACAAGCCTTGCAAGCGGCGACACCAGTGGAAGTCGTCCGCCCCTTTCGGCGCACTTTGCGGGAAACGGTGCGGGTGATGGGGACGATCAAAGCGCCAGCGGACATCACCATCGCTTCGGAAATCACGGGGCGCGTCGTGTTTCTGGGTGTGGACGAGGGCGATGCCGTCAAAGCGGGGCAAGTCCTTATCCGATTGGACGACAGCGTGATCCGCGCCCAAGTGGAGCAAGCACGGGCTGCCTACCAACAAGCCTTGGCGCGTTACCGACAAGCGTTGGCAGGTTCGGTCATCCCGTCCACGCAAGCGGACACCGATGTGGAGCAAGCGATGGCGCAGTTGGAGCAACTGCAAGCCCGCCTAAAGCAGTTGCAGACCAACCGTGAGTTGACCTACCGCGAGACCGACTTGACCGTCCAGCAAGCGGAAGCCGCTGTGGAAACGGCGCGCAACCGCGTCAGGGAATTGGAGCGGCAATTAGAAATTGCGGACGAACAGTTGCGCAACCAGTTGCAACAAGCGGAGGCGGAAAAGCGGGCGGCGGAGTTAACGCTGAAAAAGTTGCGGGAAGGGGCACGCCCGCAAGAAAAGGAGCAAGCCCGCCAGCAATTGCTGGCAGCGGAAGCCAATCTGAAAAATGCGCGGCTGCGTTACGAGCGCGCCCAGAAACTTTACGCCGATGGGGCGATCGCTAAAGCCGACTTGGATGAAGCCGAACGAGCCCTGCAAACGGCGCAGGCTGCCTACGACGCTGCCAAAGCCGCCTACGAATTGATTTTGGAGGGTGCGCGGTCAGAAGACATCGCCGTCGCCGAAGAACGGCTGCGGCAAGCGGAAGCCAACTTACGGAACGCTCAAGCGGCGCAGAAGCAACGGGACATCTTGCGCAGCCAATTGGAGTCAGCGCGGGCACAACTTCGGCAAGCCGAAGCCCAATTGGAATTGGCGAAAGCGGCGCAACTGCGACGGCAAATCGTGGAGCGGGACATTGAAGCCCTGCAGGGACAAATCAAACAACTTCAGGCGACTTTGAAGTTGGCGAAAGCGGGACGGGTGCGGAAAATAACGACGCAGCAAGAAGTGCAAGCGGCAAAGGCAGCCGTAGAACAAGCCAAAGCGGCGTTGGAAAATGCCCAAGCGATGCTGCAAAAGACTGTCATCGTCGCCCCCGCCGACGGTTACATCGCCGCCAAGATGGTAGAAGTCGGCAACACGATAACGCCGGGCATGCCGTTGCTGCGCTTGGTCACTTCGGGAACTTTGGAGTTTGAAGCACCGATCAGCGAACGGGATTTCGCAAAGATGCGGGATGGGCAAATCGCCTTCGTGCAAGTGAACACGATTCCCGACAAATTGCTGCGGGGCGTCGTGCACAAAATCATCTCTGTCGCCGAAGCGTCTTCGCGCCAGTTCAAGGTCAAGGTCATCCTGCCCGCCGCTGATGGACGCCTCCGTCCAGGTGCTTTTGCGCGGGGCGAAATCGTCGTGCGGGAAATTCCCAACGCTTTGGTCTTGCCCCGCGAGTGTGTCGTGGAATGGCAGGGCAAGACGAGCGTTTTCGTCGCCGACAACAACGCGGCGCGCCAACGCCCCGTTCAGGTCGGAATGCGCACCGAACAATGGGCACAAATCCTTTCGGGCGTGACAGAGAAAGACCTCGTAATTCGCACGGGCTTGGAGCGATTGAGCGATGGCACGCCCATTCGCATTGTAGGAGGGGAGTGACGGGTGAAGGGATCAAAGGCAAGTGTAAACGGTGATGCCGTCAACGGCGAGCAAATCTTCGTCCAGACTGGCGAAAGCGTTCACGCCCACATCCCTTGCGACGGCGACATGGTAAGCATCGGTCGGCAAGAGGTTGTAATGACGCATCAGGGTGAAGGCGAAATCTTTGGCACTTTCGGAAGTCGGCAAATAGACGGTGCTGCGATCCAGTTCCGTTTTGACGAGTTCCACCTCATCCATCGCTGCCTGAAAGATATGGGGGCTGGTGCGCAGGACCTCCTCCCACCTTTGCCCCGTTCGGCGGGCTTCCTGAATCAACGCTTGGCGCAAGATGAAAAAAGCGACCTCGTTGTAGGTGAAGTCACTGACGACGCAAACGATTTCCTCCGCTTTCAAGCGGTTAAGGAACGCCTGACATTCAAGATGGAACGGGTCACGGTCGTCCCAGCAAGCGATCACAAAGGACGAGTTCAAGTAGATAAAGGGTTCCAGGGCGTCAAGGAAGTTGCGCCTTTCTGCCACGGCGGCGCCACCCCATTTCCCGCCAGAGTTCTTCCATTATCTCAGGGTCGGTGCTGCCCCTGCCGATTATGCGATCCCACGCCTCTTTCCACTGTCGCTTCATTTCCTCGGTGGGCGGGTAAGTCCAACCCTTTCGTTTCAGGGCTTCCTGAAGTTTGGGCGGCAAGTCTTCCAGCCGTTTGGGCTTTTCAGGCATTTCCAACACCTCCCCAAAAGGAAGGTCACGAAAAAGGATGGCGCAGGCGATGGGCACAAGGTAACCGAAAAGGAGGAGAAAAGCGATGTGGCTGACGGCAGCGGCGATTCGCCGTCCCGTGCTGGTGTCCATGGCGATTTTGGCGTTGGTCGTCTTGGGTTGGCGGGCTTATCAGGACTTGACGGTGGAACTGTATCCAAAGGTGGACTTCCCCATCGTGACCATCACGACCGTCTACCCTGGCGCCGACCCAGCGGAAGTGGAGGCAGAAGTGACGAAACCGATTGAGGAAAATGTCAGCACTATCGCCAATGTCAACCATGTCACCTCCCGTTCGCTGCAAAACTACTCCGTCGTCACGATTGAGTTTGAGTTGGGGACGAATTTGGACGATGCCGTCGCCGAAGTCCGCACACGCATCGCTGCCATCCGATCGCAATTGCCGCCAGGCATCCAAGACCCTGTCGTGGCGAAGTTTGATATCTCAGCGCTGCCCGTTTTGTCCTTCGGCGTCACGGGCAACCGCCCTGCTTGGCAAATTCGGAAATTGGCGGAAGATGCCATCGCCGAGCGCTTAGCGAGGGTGGCTGGCGTCGCCCGCGTCGTCGTCACGGGTGGAGAGCAGCGAGAAATTCAGATCAACCTTCACAAAGACCGCCTCGCCGCTTACAACCTCACCCTCAGCGATGTCGTGTGGGCACTGAACGCTTCCAACTTCAACTTGCCTGCGGGCTTTATCCGGGAGACGCGACAGGAGTATCTCATACGCTCTATGGGCAAGTTCACTTCGTTAGACGAAATCCGCAACCTCGTCCTCCGCACGGGCGACCGCCGATCGGGGTTGAATGCGCCCGTTCGCTTGGGTGATGTCGCCGATGTCGTAGATGGAGTGCAGGAAAAGACGATGTTGGTGCGCTTGGACGGCAAAGATGCCGTCGGCGTTTCAGTCATGCGCCAGTCCGATGCCAATGTCGTCGCTGTCGCCGAAGGCGTCAAACGGGAATTGGAGCGGCTCAAACGGCTCTTGCCACCCGACATCACTTTCGTCATCTCTTACGACCAATCCAAGTTCGTGTTGGACGCCATCCACGATGTCAACTTAGCGCTTTGGCTGGGCATTATCTTGGCGGTCTTAGTCGTTTACCTCTTCCTGCACGATTGGCGGGGCACTTTCATCATCAGCCTCGCCATCCCCATCTCCATCTTCGCCACCTTCTTCGTCATCCGCTTCTTGGGCTACTCGCTGAACATGATGGTCATGACGGGGTTGAGTTTGGCGATCGGCGTTTTGGTGGACGACTCCATCGTCGTGCTGGAAAACATCTATCGGCACTTGGAACGGGGCGAGTTGCCCGAGGAAGCCGCCTTCAACGGTCGGACGGAAATCGGATTAGCCGCCGTCACCATCACCCTCGTGGATGTCGTCGTCTTTGTCCCGATGATTTTCATGGGCGGTATCGTCGGTCAATTTTTCAAGCCTTTCGCCATCACCGTCGCAACAGCGGTGCTCTTTTCGCTCCTCGTCTCCTTCACCTTCACACCGATGTTGGCGGCTTATTGGTTCAAGCGGCGCACGAAGGGCGAACATGAGCGGCAACCACGCACTTTGGCGGAAAAAATCTTCGCCGCCTTTGACCGCTTCTGGCGCAACTTGGATGTCACTTACCGACGGGCGTTGGAGTGGGCGTTGAGCAACCGCGCCCTCGTGTTCGTCACGGGCAACTTGATGTTGTTGAATGTGATGGCATTCATGATGCCGCTGCGATTGCGATTGGGTGTGGCGGTTTTGACCGTCCTTATCGGCATCGTTGGAGCGTTGTTGGCACGGCAGCAGTGGAAGGGTTTTCTAACTGTCAGCGGGGTATTAGCCGTCCTGACATTGCTGGTGCAAATCACGCCTTCCTTTGGCTTTCTGCCTCGCACGGATGAGGGAGCGTTGCAAATCGTCGTGGAAGCACCACCTCAAAGCAGCCTTTTCAACACCGACCGCATCGTGCGGAAGTTAGAACGGCACCTTTTGGGCATGAAAGAAACAGTCTCCGTCTTCACGGTTGTCGGCTCCACAACGGCGGGTGGCTCTATGGGAGGTGGCGATGTGGGTCCGCAGTTCGCCAACTTGTTCGTCAAACTCGTGGAAAAGAACAAGCGCCCTAAATCCGACAAACAAATCGCTCAGGAGTTGGTGGCGTGGGCGAAACGGAATTTGCCTGGGGTGACGGTCGCCGTTTCCGAGCAGACAGAAAGCGCTGCTTCTACGGCGCCTGTTCAAATTGAATTGCTGGGGCAAGACCGCACCACTCTCATTCGCTTAGCCGACCAAATTCAACGACGGCTGAGCAAAATCGTGGAAATCAGGGACATCCGTTCCAGTTGGCGTCCTGGACGACCGGAGTTGCAAATCCGCGTAGACCGAGAAAAGGCGTCCGATTTGGGCTTCACGACGGGGGACGCCGCTCGCTTGGTTCGGATGGCATACGAAGGTTACACCCAAACGGATGACCCCAACATGAAATACACCGAGCAGGGAGAGGACTACCCTATCCGTGTCCGCTTAGCCCCCGAAGAGCGTCAATCCCCTGAGCAAATCCTTTCCTTGCCCCTCGCTACGACGCGGGATGGACTTCCCATCACGCTGGGCGACATCGCTTCAGTGCGGCTGGGCGAAGCACCCGTGGTTTTGGAACGCAAAGACCGCATGAACATGATCACCGTCACGGCGAATTTGGCGCCTTGGGCGAGTTTGGGCAATGTCCAGCAAAAGATTCAAGCAACCCTCGCCGACTTAGACACGGGCGGCGCCATCGTCAACTACGGCGGTCAGTTTGAGTGGATGGCGGACAGTTTCGGGCGATTGACAAGTTCGCTGCGGCTGTCCATCGTGCTCATTTACATGTTAATGGCAGGCTTGTTCGGCTCGTTGGTGCCGCCCCTCTCCATCATGCTCTCTCTACCACAGGCGTTGGTGGGAGCGTTGCTCTTCCTGATGATTACGGGCAAAGGACTGATGCTGATGAGTTTCATCGGCATCATCATGTTGATGGGCATCGTGACCAAAAACGCTATCCTGCTGGTGGACTACACCAACACTTTGCGGGCACGAGGTTACGACCGATGGCGAGCGGTCGTGGAAGCGGGCGAGACACGATTGCGCCCCGTTTTGATGACGACGCTGACGCTCTTCTTTGGCGTGCTTCCCACCGCCTTGGAGTTGGGGCAAGGGGCGGAACTTCGGTCTCCTATGGCGATCGCTGTCTTGGGCGGTTTAACCCTCTCAACTTTCCTGACGCTGTTGGTCGTCCCTGTCGCCTACACCCTCTTTGACGACGCCCAGCAAGCCATCCTGCGGTGGCTGCGGGGCGAACCCCAACCGACAACGCAGGCACAGCCGACGAGGTGACAGGCAATGGCACAAGAGATCGTCCTCTTGCTCATCGTTTACGACCGAGCCGTAGACACCGACCTGATGCAGCGTTTGGAGGCGTTGGGCATTGAAGGCTACACCAAACTGCACGACGCCGAAGGAAAAGGCGGGCAGGGCATCAAGCGAGGCGACCCTATCTTCCCTGGGCTCAACAACCTGCTCCTTATCGCCACGACGCCCGAAAAGGCAGCCACCATCGCCCAGACCCTGCGAGCGATGCAGGACGAATATGCCGTCAAGCCGGGCATTTCCATCTGGCAACTTCCCGCCCATGCCCTCTAACCTTGATAGCAAGGGACGCAAGCCCTATTCTATTGCTTCGCTAAAACAGGCTACAAATTGCCCTTTGTCGGGCGTTTAAAGAGGCACATTGCGCGGTATAATATCAATGGCATCGGGTCAGAAGACCCGATGCCCACACCAACCGTCAGGAGGTGAAGGAAGATGGCAAAACTGGCACGCTGGACGCCTCTCACGACTGAGTTGGATCGCTGGTTTGACCGCTTTGACCGCATGGTGGAACGCCTCTTCCGCGACTTGGAGCGGGACTTCTGGCGGTTGGATTGGCGGTGGGAGCGCTGGGTGCCGCCGATGGAAGTGTCCGAGACGGCGGATGCCTACATCGTGCGGCTGGAAGTGCCAGGCGTTCGCCCACAGGACATTGAGGTGACGCTTCACGATGGCGTCCTGACCATCCGAGGCAAGCGGGAGCGGGCGGAGGAGCAAAAGGGCGAGACCTATCACTTAGTGGAGCGTGCCTATGGCGAATTCGTCCGCTCCTTTGAGTTGCCTGGGACGGTCAAGGAGGACGCCATTGAGGCGACCTACAAGGACGGCGTCTTGGAGTTGCGCTTGCCTAAGAGTGAAGAGAGCAAGCCTCGCCGCATTGAGGTGAAGGTAGCCTGAAGCCTGAGAGGGGGCTGGCTGTAGCCAGCCCCCCATTTTCCTTAGGCGGTTGCGTCGCTTCTCAGCGACACTTTCGGCAGCCACCATTGTCTAAGGGGGTGACAAACGATGGCGCAAGTGCGGCGTTGGTCACCGTTTGCCGAATGGGAAGCCCTTCGGCGGGAGATGGATCGCCTCTTTCGGGAGTTCTTTGGTGAAGAGCGCCCCGCTGGGGCACGGGGTTGGATGCCCGCTGTGGACATCTACGAAACGCCGACCGATTTGGTCGTTCAAGCGGAGTTGCCCGGCGTCAGACCCGATGATGTGCAGATTGAACTGACGGATGACCGATTGGTGCTGAAAGGCAAACGGGAAAAGCCCTCAACGGACGAGCAAGCGACCTATCACTTGCTGGAGCGTCACTATGGCGAGTTTGAGCGCGCTTTTGCCTTGAATGTGCCTGTGGACACAGAGAAAGCGGAAGCAACCTACCGCGATGGCGTGTTGACGGTGCGCTTGCCGAAGATTGCACCTAAACAGGCGAAACGCATAGAGGTCAAGGTGGAAGACTGAGAAACATCGCCCACCCTAATGCAACGCCTCCCTCCCCGCCTCGCCGCCCCTCCCGAGCCCGCCGCCGAAAGGCGGCGGGTTTTTTCTTTTGCCCATCCCGTCTCCGCCATAGCGTTATCGTCATCGTGCCTCAAAATTGCAAGGCGGTGATGGCTCATGCAGACCCTTTGGGAGCAGTTTTTGGAGTTGCTGCGGACGGACCCCGCCTTCCGTGCCGAGGTGCGTCGGCTCGTCTTGACGGATGAATTGCTGGCGCTGCCAGAAAAGGTGGATGAATTGGTCAAGGCAGTCCAAGAGTTAGTGGCAGTGCAACGAGAGCATTCCGAGATTTTGCGTCGGCATGAGGAAATCTTGCGGGAGCATCCCGAAATCTTGCGTCGGCATTCCGAGCAATTGGCAGCCTTGGCGGAAGCCCAAAAGCGGACGGAAGAGCAACTGGCGGCGCTCGTGGAAGACCAATCGGTCGGCGACTTTGCGGCGGGCGGGGGTGGATGCCGTCGGCGTCGTGATTGGCAAGGCGTGGGCGACGCCTGAAGCGTGGGGAAATGGCGATGGCGCAAGGCGTGGAATGGTTCATCGGTTCGGATATGTCGGATGGTTTCCGCCAATTCCGCCAAACTCCCGCATGAACCCTCAATGGGATGCGTGCGATGGAGGTGACAGCGGTGTTTCGCTTCGCTTTCCTCGTCCATCCGTTGGACTTGAAGCGAGATGTCGCCCGCAAGTATCCCATCGCCAAATGGCTGCCCGAAAGTTGGGTAGAAGCCTTGTTGCGCCGAATGGGCGTGAAAGTGTTAGGCAAAATCACGGGCATCCGATCGCTGACGGGAGCGACGACGGAAGGGTGGCTCTTGGGCATCCCGATGACGGCGAAAATGATGCTCGCCGACGAACGACGGGCGTTGGGGTTGTTGTCGGAGGCTTGCTGCCTCGCTGCCGATTTGGGGGCTCACATCGTCGGCTTGGGCGCTTACACCGCCATCGTCGGCAACAACGGCGTGGAATTGCAAAAGATGTCGCCCCTCCCTGTCACGACAGGCAACAGTTACACGACTTGGACGGCGGTGGAAGCGACAAAACTGGCAGCCGAAGCGATGGGCATTGAGTGGGGGCGGGCGACCGCTGCCATCGTCGGCGCGACAGGCTCTATCGGTAAAGCGTGTGCCTTTCTATTGGTCAACGGGACGGGGGACGCGGGACGGGTGGAAATGCTTGCGAACGCCGAAGGGCGAATGGCGAACGGCGGAGTGCATTTACCGCCTGTCGCGGAAGTCGTGCTGGTCGGGCGCAATCGGCAACGATTGGAAGGGGTGCGGGAAGAAGTGACGAACGGCGAGGGGCAATCAGCAACGGGTGCGAAAGCGTTGGTGCGGATGACGACGAACATCGCCGAGGGATTGAAAGATGCCGATGTGGTCATCACAGTGACGAGTGCGATGGACGCCGTGATTGAGCCAGAGCATCTCAAGCCCGGTTGCGTCGTTTGCGATGTCGCCCGACCCCGCGATGTTTCGGAGCGGGTGCGAAAGGAACGGGACGATGTGCTCGTCATTGATGGCGGCATCGTCCGCATCCCCGGCGAACCCTGTTGGGGGTTCTCCATCGGGTTGCCTGAAGACCGAACATTGGCGTGCATCGCCGAAACGATGCTTTTGGCGCTGGAGGGGCGTTTAGAACCTTTCACTTTGGGGCGCGACATCCCAGTAGGGCGCATCTTAGAAATCGCAGCGATAGCGGCGCGTCACGGTTTTTGTGTGGATGGCTTCCGCAGTTTTGAGCGATTGCTTTCGCCCGACGAAGTGGCACAAATTCGCCGAAGGGCAAAGGTGGCGTCGAAGGGATGACGGAAAAGTGGCGATGGTGGGGCGGTTTTGTCCTCGCCGTTGCCGTCCCCCTTGCCCTTTACCTGCCGACGATTTACCCGACTTACTGCTTCTTCTCCGACAGCGGCGACTTTATGGCAGCAGCGATGTTGTTGATGCTCCCTCACCCGACGGGTTACCCTTGGTTTTGTCTGCTCAACAAACTCTTCGTGACGCTGTTCCCTTTTGGGACGGTCGTTTGGCGGTTCAGTTTGTTGACGGCGCTCTTCGCCCCATTGACAGCGGGTGTCGTCTTCCTGTTAGTCCTGCGCCTCACCGACAATTGGCTGATCGCTTTAGCGACGGCGTGGGCGATAGCGTTCGGTCGTTTGCTTTGGTTCAGTTCCGTCGCCTCGGAAGTCTACAGTTCCAACCTGTTTTTGACAATGCTGGTGCTTTACGCGCTGGTGCGCTTTTGGGAGACGGGTGACCGACGATGGTTTTTCACGGTCACTTTGCTCATTGGCTTCGGGATGGCGCATCACTTGACCTTGCCCTTGATGGCGCTCGGCGGTCTATGCGGGTTGTTCCTTGCGTGGCGCTGGTTGCCTCAAAAGTTAGGCGTTCGCGATTGGGCGATTGCGGTGTTGATTGGCTGCCTGCCTTTGGCATATTACGCCTATTTGCCCTTGCGCGCCCCGAAACCTTACGGCGCTCGCTATTGGCAAAACACGGGCGACGACCCGTCCAAATCGTTGCGGGATTTTGTCCGCTATGTCTTTGGGCAACGCTTTCGCTATGAGATGGGGGCGCTTTCGTGGCGGCAACAGGTGCGTCGGTTCGGCGAGTGGCTAAGTTTGGGCGTCCAGCAATACGGTGCTTTGTTCGGGATGGGCATCGCTTTGGGTTGGCTGTTGGTGCGGGCGCAAAGTGCTTTTTGGTTCGTTACTTTGGGCATGGGGTTGGCGCACATGGCGTTTTACCTCAGTTACGATGTGCCCGACATCGCTTACTTTTTCATCCCCGCTTGGTCGCTCGTTGTCCTTTGGGGCGGGTTGGTGGCGCACCGACTGTGGGCGTGGTTGCGAGAGCGTCAAGTTTTGCTGGCGCTGATCGTTTTGGGCTTGGCGTTCAGTAGCGTGGAAGTGGCACTCATAGATGCCTTGCCACTCGTCTGGGGAACTGACAAGGAACGGGGCAAGCGCTATCTGGACGCTGTTTTGCGTGACACGCCTCCCAATGCTGCTTTGCTCGTCAGCATTGACGACACGATGTTCAACCTTTGGGCGCTACAAGCCATTGAAGAGCGACGGCGGGATGTCCGCATCGTTTCCGTTTACGAGTGGCAGCCGACCATCCCGCTGCAACGCCCCGTCGCTTTGACGACAGCAGACATCTACCGCTTCTTCAACCCGCACCCTTGGTTCGTTCGCCCCAAAACCCCTTGGGTCGCCGAACTGAGCAAGATGCCCCCTGTCACTGTGCTGCGACGATGTGAAGCGCATCGCGGCGTCGTGCCCATTGTTCACAGCGCCCGACTGTTGACGCCGCCCGACGGCGTGCATGTCGGTGGATTGCTCGTTGCCCGAACGGAGTTGTGCGTAGATAGCGATGCCGCTCCCGTCGGTGGTTACCTTTGGCTTTTAGCCCGTCGCCCCGTCGTCATCAGCGACGCCAATAGCCCTGCCTCAGGCGTTTGGGGTTGGTGGTGGTTCTATCAGCCTTTCACGCCCGTGCCCAAAGGGCGATGGCTTGTGCGGATGGAAGTCGGCTTGCCTGTCATTAGCACCATCCCGCCAAGCGAATGCGAAGTGCGTGGGTTACCCGTGACAAGTTGGCAATTGCCTCGCAACGCCGCTCAAATGCGAACCCTTTGGCGCAAAGCCCAACCCATCGGTGTCGTCACCTTGTGGGGACGCTAAGTTAAAGGGCAAGGGACACGGGACGGGAAAGGCAATCGGCATAACGGACGGAAGGGCGGTGAGAAAGGATGGCGGACTTGGGCGTTTCGTCCCTGCTCTTTGCGGGTCATAGTCGGGTGACGATGTTAGAAGCGTTGCAGGCAGTCGGCATTTCGGCAGTGGATTTGTGGAGCATCCCAGGTTGGGCGGAACATGTTCGCTTGGACGCCGATGACCCTGCTGCCGTCGCCGCCGAATTGCAGCAAACGGGTTTGCATCCTTGCGCCCTCTCCCTTTACACCCATGACCCGCAACGATTGCAAATGGGTGTGGAATTTGCCGCCAAGTTAAAAGTGCCGATGGTCGTCAACGGGGCTGTCGGGCGTGATTGGGACGAACTGGCAACCTTTTTGCGCCCTGCCCTTGACGCCGCCGCTCAAACAGGTGTCCGATTGGCGATAGAAAACCACACCGACACTTTGCTGGATGCCAGCGACCGCATGGCGAAATTCTGTCGGCGTTTCCCCGCTGACTTGGTGGGCATCGCTTTTGCCCCGCCCCACGCTTGGGTCGTCGGCGAGCGCCCCAACGAACTTGTCCATCGGTTCGCCGATCGCCTGCTTTTGGTCTATCTTTGGGATGTCGCCCCGCAAAATCGTGGGTTGGCGTGGTGGCGCAAACATTGGCACGAGTTCCCTGAAGCGCAGTTCCCAGGCAAAGGCGCTTTGGATTTCGTCGCCCTCGCCGATGCCCTTCAGGTGACAGGTTGTCAAGCCCAACGGGTGATTTGCCTGCATGGGACAGAACCTTGGGGCATAGAACAACTTCAGGCGCATTTGCGGGAAGCCTTGACTTTTTTGCGGGATTGCGGTCTGGCGTAAAATTGATTGCCTCAATGCCCCAACGCCCGCTTTCGCATCGCCGCCAAACCCGAAACGCCTGACGGCAAGGGCAAAGGGATGCGTTTGCCTTCCAACGCCGAAAGGCAAAGCGCCTCAATGATTTCCAAACTTGCCCG